>Ga0210400_10001419_pt1 | contig 23904 bp, 19 predicted proteins | sample IncBWH26MmetaG_FD_155456 | JGI IMG/M metagenome (GOLD analysis project Ga0210400, IMG submission 155456) | Forest soil microbial communities from Barre Woods Harvard Forest LTER site, Petersham, Massachusetts, United States - Inc-BW-H-26-M | ecosystem: Environmental > Terrestrial > Soil >...
CAGGAACATCCTGACACTTCGGCCTACAACGATCCCGAAATCGTCTACCGCGTCTCGAAATATCACCACGCCGGCCTCATTCTAAAATCCCCGACTCCCGAGCGCGTCCAGCAACTCCTCGACTCCTACGCGGCGCGCTTCGCGGAAGATTTCGTTGCAACGCAGCCCGTCCCCGAAAAACCTACCGCCTGATATACCAAGACGCTAAACGCACTTTCCCCAGGGCCAGGATTCCACCTGTCCCTCCAGGTCTAGTAACTTTCTGGAACACCCCTTGTATACTGTGTTTGCTGCACTCTGCCCCGAGGTCTAGAGTTTGCTCTACCCCGGCCGGAAATCTGCGTGGGGTGCTGCTGTCCCTTTGGGAGGTCCGATGTGGGGGAATAAGAAGCCGGAAACGCCGCAAGCCGCTCCAGGGCCGCAGGCCGCGCAACCGGAGCAAAAAAAATTACAAGTGAATCAGGCGCCGAAGCCCGCTCCGGCGACTTGGGAGGAAAAAACCGTGAGTACAGATGCTTTGCGTCCATTGGGTGCGACTGCGGACCGCGCGACCGCGCGGCTCGGGTCCAGCCTGCACGTGAAAGGCGAAATTACAGGCAACGAAGATCTGCAGATCGATGGCTCGGTCGAAGGACTGATCCAGCTCGACGAGCGGAAACTCACCGTTGGCGCCACCTCGAAGGTGACCGCCGACGTGATTGCCCGTGAAGTGGTGGTCTATGGCAACGTGAAGGGAAATGTCCGCGCCAAGGACCGCATCGAAATCAAGAAGGATGGCTCCGTGGTGGGCGACTTGACCACCTCGCGCATCATGATCGAGGACGGCGCCTATTTCAAAGGTTCCATCGAGATCGACAAGAGCTCCGAGAAGGAATCCCGCGGCAGTGCGTTTGCCAAACCGGCAACCGCCAACGCGGGCGCACCGGCGGCGAAAACCATTTAATTTTCCTGTCCGAGTACCTCCCCAAACGGCGTGGGCGTCAAGCCTGCGCCGTTTTGCTTTTGCAACCCTGTTTCTGGTCCCAGTTCCTCGGTAACGCCGGCATTTTGCCGGCGTTAGCCTCGATCCATAGATTAATTATATTGATAATCGCATCAGGTATGTTTACTATACAGGAAGCATCAAGCATTCAGCTGAGAATGGGGTTGTCGCGGCGTGGGGCGATTACGACAGGGCGTCCCGATCAGCATCTTCGTTCTTCTGCCGGCCGTGTGTGCCGGATGTGGCGGCGGTGGCGGATCGGCAAACGGATCGGCCAACGTTCAGCCGCCTCCCCCACCTTCCTCCGATTTTTCAATCACGCTCTCGTCCAATTCGCTCTCGCTCTCGCAAGGCGCAACCGCTCCTCCTCTCAGCATTTCAATCAACGGCCAGAACGGCTTTACCGGCGCTGCCCAGGTAACGCTGGCCGGATTTCCAACCGGAGTCGTGTCAAATCCTGCCGGCCCGCTCAACATCGTGTCGGGTGCGAACGCTCCTATTGTCCTCAGTGCAACGCCCACCGCCGCCACCGGCAGTTTCACAATTACCGCCCGGGGCATCAGCGGTTCATTGTCGCACTCCGCCACTCTCGCGCTCGCTGTGCAGCCAGCCATCGCGGCTTCCTTCCCGCGCACGGGCTACGCGCGCACGGACGCCGTCGCCGCCCTGGATGATCCGCCCGGCGAGGCGCGCCATCGCCGCATCGCCTACGATGCCGCAAACAAACGCATCTTCGTCGCCAATCGCGCGATGAACCGCGTCGAAGTATTTTCCACCTCCGACCAAACCAGGTTGCCGCCAATCGCGGTCCCCGGCGCCAGCAGCACTGATCTCTCGCTGGATGGCGCGACCCTCTGGATCGGCACCATTACCGAGCAAGCCGTCGCCATCGACACGGCGACCCTGAAGGTGAAATCGCGTTACTCCATAACGCCGCTTACGCCGATTCCGAATAGTGTCTTCAATCGCCCCGAAGAACTCCTTGCGATGTCGAGCGGCAAAATAATGATGCGCCTCCGCCAGTCCGCCGCCGCGCAATCGCTTCTCGCCCTCTGGGACCCCGCTGCGAATATCGTCACCAACCTCACTTCCACGGCACCCGCCCTTTTTCAGAGCGGGCTCGGCGCCATGGCCCGCACCGGCGACCACACGAAAATCTTCGTGGCGGCCAACGACGCAAGTGGCGAGTCAGCGATTTTCGATGCGAACGGCTCCGTCATCGCTGGCCCGCGCGTGCTCGGCGCAGGAACGATTCCGCTCGTAACCGCAAACCTCGACGGCAGTCGCTTCGCCGCGGAGTTCGTCTCCGGCGGTGCCGCGCAGCTTTTTCTTCTCGACGCGGCGCTCAACCAAGTCGCGACTCCCGTGTCCCTCAGCGCTCAAGGCCTGGCATTTTCGCGCGACGGAAATTTTCTCTATGCCAGCGAGACTGTTGCCGGCCCTCCGCTTATTTCCGTTTTCGATGGGCATACCATGCAGCCCGTCGGGCAACTTCCCGATGCATCCATACAAGGCGTCCATTCAGAAATCGAAGAGGCCGATGAAACCCAACTCCTTTTCGCAATTAGCAATCGCGGCGTCAGTTTTATCGACACCGCGAAGCCCGGCGCGCTTCCTGCCCTGGTCCCGTCGTTTGCGTCTGCGCCCGCTGCTCAGCCTTCGCAGGGGCCATTCACCGGAGGCACCCCAACATCTCTCACCGGCCAAAACTTCGAGTCCAGTGCCCAAATCAAATTCGGCCCGCAGTTCGCGACTGCCGCCATGGTCAACCCCACTCAGATTCAAGTTAGCGCTCCGCCTAGCGTCATAAACGGTCCTGTCAACGTCACCGCTTTTTTCCCAAGTGGCTGGCTGGCTATCGCTCCAGACGCATTCAGCTACGGCCCGCAAATCCTGGAAGTTCTCCCCAACGCCGGCTCCAAAGCCGGTGGCGACGCAATTCAAATCTGTGGCTACGGCTTTGGCAGCGACGCCACGCAAATCACCGCAAAGATCGGCGGCGCCGCTGCGACCGTACAGAAAGTCGAGAATGTCTCGTCCGTCGCTCCATCGCTCGCCCTTGATTCCACATATCCGTTCCCGTTGCAGCGCATCACGCTGCTGACCCCACCGGGAACTCCCGGCCAGGCCGACGTCGCTGTTGCTTCGCCCGCGGGAGCCACGACCTCGCCGCGCTCGTTTCAATACACGCAATCGGCGCAAGTTTTCGCCAAGCCCGCCTTGTACAAATTTGTTCTTTACGACCAGAAGCGCCAGTGGCTGTATCTCAGCGCCACCGATCACGTGGATGTCTTCGACCTAACCGCCGCGCAATTCCACTCCACCGGTATCACATCCCCAGGCGGCCCGCTGCCGAACGCCGCATTGCGTGGCCTCTCTCTAACGCCCGACGCCTCGCAGCTCGTTGTCGCCGATTTCGGCGCGCAAAATATTTATCTTCTCAGCCCCGACGCCGGCACCGGCACGACTGTCGCGGTCGGCGGTGTCGCCGGCTTCTTGAATTCCGGCCCCGCCCGCGTTGCCGCCACCAGCACGCAAACCGTTTTCGTCGCCATGAGCGGCGAAGGCAGCTCCTCCGGTTCGTGCAGCTCCTGCCTCTCGCAACTCAATCTTTCCGCTAGTCCTCCGACCGTCCAGCCCGCTCCGCAGCCGGAGGTCACCAGCCTCACCGGCGCGCCGCTCGTGCAGGCAGACGCTGCGGGCGATCGCGTTTTTCTCGCATATAATTCAGCGCCCGGCGGCCCGCTTGGGATATGGTCGGCAGCCGCTCCCAATCAGTTCACCACGTCGCTGGCAAAAGAATCCGCAATCGATCTTGCCGCTGCTTCGGACGGCACTCTCTTTGCTTCGCGAGCAGGCACCGCCACGGAAATTCGCGGCGCCGCTCTCACGCTGACGTCGACACCGGCCAGCCCTGAGCTTGAGCAAATTCCCGGCCGCGTTTTGGTGCCTGGTCTCGCAATGCATCCCACTGGCGCGCTGCTCTATCAGCCATTTCTCACCGGCCCCGCGCCAGCCGCGCCTCCCGCCGTGGGCATTCAGGGTGGCGTCGATATCATCGACACGCATAGCGGCCGCTTGCGCCTCCGCGTATTTTTCCCCGAGCCGCTGGCCGCTTTGTCCACCGATCTCGACGCGCTCCACGGAAGTTTTCTCGCCATCGACGAGAACGGCCAAAGAATTTTTGCTCTCACTGCCTCCGGTCTCACCGTCGTCCAACTCGCAAATGTCCCGCTTTCCATCGGCACAATTTCCCCTGCATCTGCTTCCGCCTTAGGCGGAACAACGCTAACCATCCGCGGCAGCGGCTTCCAATCCGGCGCGACGACAACCATCGAGGGAAAATCCGCCGCAACCACCTTCGTCGACATGAACACGCTCACCTTAACAACGCCCGCGCTAACTCCCGGCCCGCAGCAAATCGTAATCACCAATCCCGACGGCACTTCCTACGCTCTAGACGCCGCATTCACCGCCAACTGACCGCAATCGCTACGACCGTGTCATGGAAACAGTTCTCTTTTCACTGGCGATTCAAAAGCCCGTGCTGATTTGGGCAGCATCCCTCTTCTTTAATCTTTGCACTTTGCGAACAAGATGGTATTCAGGCCTAAGCCCGCTCCCAATCCGCTCGAGGAGGCAGAACTCATGAAGCTCTTCATCGCAGCGGCCGCCGTAACTTTTGCTCTCGTTTCTGTCAGCACGCAGTTTCCAGAGGCACCCACAGGTTTTGACAACAAAACCAACGGCATGGTCGATGATGCGACGCATCAGGCCGACCAAATGAAATTCGACGAAGTCGAGCAGCTCAGCGACGGCCTCGGACCACTATACAACGCGCAGTCCTGCCGCGAGTGCCACCAGAGTCCTGTGTCAGGCGCGTCGTCTCAGGTCACGGAATTGCGTGTCGGTCATCAAGGGCCGGATGGACACTTCCGCACTCCCGACATCCCGATCGCTCACGGATCTGAGGTCGTTACCGGACGCTCTCTCGTGAACGACCGCGCCATTTGTCCCAACGCCGCTTTTCTAGACAAAGAAATTCAGGAGCGCGTTCCCCAGACTGAGTCGATTCGCACGTTTCGCCTCTCTCTGAGCTTATTAGGCGACGGTTTCGTCGAGGCCATTGCCGATCAAACTCTCGTCGATCTTGCGAAGCAACAATGCAAATCCTCGCACGGAAAAATCTGCGGCCAGGTCCTTTATGTCCCCATCGTGGAAGCGCCTTCACAAATGGGCGTCGGCCGCTTCGGCTGGAAAGACCAGCACGCCAGCCTGCTATCGTTTGCCGGCGACGCTTATCTCAACGAGATGGGTATTACCAATCGCCTGCAACCTAATGAGGTCACCAATCTCTGCAACACCGTTTCAGAGCCGAATGACACACCCGGGCCCGACGGTCTTTCCGACATCGATCGCTTCGCTCGCTTCATTCGCGCTACTAAAGCGCCCGCGCGCGATGCGCAACTCGCCGGCGGCGCGGCGGCAAAGAGGGGCGTCGGTCTTTTCGCCAAAATCGGCTGTGTGACTTGTCACGTCGAAACACTGACCACCGCCCCCGCAGGAACCAAGATCAACGGCGGCACGTTCACCATTCCACCCGCCCTCGGCTCCGCCACCTTCCATCCCTACGGCGATTTCCTGATGCACGACGTGGGCACCGGTGACGGAATCCTGCAAGCCACTCGCGAGCATTATGGGCACCGCGTCTTCCAGCAAATGTCCGGCTATCTCGCGAAACAGAATTTTGAGAGTAGCCGCAACAAGATCCGCACCGCTCCGTTGTGGGGCGTCCGCTTGCGTCCTCGATTGATGCACGATGGCGCCTCACTAACATTTAGCGAAGCCATCACGCGCCACCACGGTGAGGCCAGTCATGTCATCCAGCAATTTGAAAAATTGAAACGCTACGACCAGGAAGCCATCATCGAGTTCCTGAAGTCCCTGTAATCACAACGCGAAATTAGGAAGCGCCTCAGCCGCGCCCTAATTTAGCGACACGTCCGCGGTTCGGATTTATTAGACGAGGTGAGTTAAATTATATTGCGCTGTAACCCAAGCTCTTCCCTCATAGGAGGAATCGCTCCATGCTCAACCGCAGTCGCGCAGTCGCATCCGCCACGCTGCTCGGCGTCGCTAGCACCGTTCTTTCGTTCTCGGTTGCCGCGCAACAAGTCCCCCAGCAACTCCAGCCGCCCGCCAACGAACAGCTTTTTCTCCAGGTTCATGCCAAGGGCGACCAGGTCTACACCTGCAAAGCTGACGTCGAGCAATACGCCTGGATCCTGAAGGCGCCCGACGCCCACCTCTTCGACAAAAACGGAAAGCCCTTCGGCAGGCATTTCGCCGGGCCTTCCTGGGAAGCAAACGACGGCAGCCGGGTCACCGGCCAAGCTGTCGCCAATGCGCCATCGCCCGAGGCCAATTCCATTCCCTGGCTTCTCGTCAAAATCGTCAGCCACGATGGCAGCGGCGTACTCTCGCTCGTCACAAGCATCCAGCGCCTGAACACCAAAGGCGGCAAAGCGCCATCCTCCGGCTGCGACGAGTCCCACGCCGGCCAGGAACTCCGCGTCTCTTATTCCGCCGACTATCTCTTCTACGCCCCCAAGTGATCACCCTTTGTCGGTCCAGAGATCCGCATTCATGGGTCGATTCCACGCGATAGAATAATTCGTGTATTGGTTGAGATCCCGCTGCCGTGGTTATCGGTGGCGGGGCGCAGTATTGACGATGGAAGAGTCGACGCGCTGAAGTGATTGCCTGGACGCATCTGTGGTGGCGGCCGTTGGAAGCAAATTGGAACGAACCAAGGATTCCACCTGATTCCAAACCGCTGGATCACATTCAATCTGAATGTGAGACTTCATAAACGTGCGGCTGAACCAGGGATATTGTTCGCAGCGTAGAGGTCTAGCCGAGTAGTCAAAGCGAAAGTTGCCGATAATCCGCGTGCGCGCGGGATCGGCGGAGTGAATTGCCGGCGCGCCGTGGAGAAGCCCATTGCGTTGATAGAAGTTCGCGGCTTGAGCGACATTGGCGGGGATAAGCGTGTCATTTTGTCCGCCTTTGGAGATGCTGTCGACCTGAATGGTCAATAGCACAGGGATCCCATCTTTTTCCAGTTGGCGTGCGAGATTTACCGTTTCCGACGCGCCCCAGCTATGCCCGTAAATAATTATCCGGGCGGATTCCTTTTCCGCGCGGGATAGTGCTCCATCTCCGTCAGTGTCCAGCAGTTCGAGTACCCTGTGATGAGCCTCCTTGCCTCGATGATTCTCAAACATTTCGACCGTCACACCTGACGGAAAATCTTTGCGCAGATGCTCGGCGAGCTGGACCTCGCTGTGCACGCGGTCAGTGTGGCGGACAAAGCCTCCGACGAAGCCGATTACCACCACCGACGGCGGCGCTGAAACGCCAGAGTTTGCTTGATGGGCTGCAGCAGCGGATGAGCTATGGAGAAACAGTGTCGAAACGAACAGCGAGAGCGTCTGGAGAGGGCGAAGCATGTGCAACACCTGCTTTGCCGAAACCATACAAGAACAGATGAATCGTGCCAAGTAAAAGTTGTGAACGAAAAACTAATAGGCCGCAGCGGAGAGTCTCGGTACGAATGACTGATGATAATACCGGGTCACTTATTCCCGGTGGTCGAAAACGGAGTGGCGGGGGCGTCTACCAGACGAAGGCTGGCACGCGTGGTGATAGTCGCGCTTTTCAAGCGCGCAGATTGTAGAAGCTCCCAATCACCCTTGAACTGGGGCATGTTCTCTCTGCTGTGCTTTGGACTCTTCAAGAAATAAGCCGTGCGCGCAAGTGCCAGCACGTAAGAGATTTGATGGTCAGATCCGGAGGCGAGGATATTGCTGGCGCTCAGGCCGACTCGCGTGCTCGCGCCGTTTTCGGAAATGTCCAGCCATACCGCGCCGCTCGGGTCGAGGCGAGGTGTGCCAACGCGATCGAGATGTTTGAAAAAGTTCCTTAGGTAATCGCGGTCGGGGATGACTTCTTTGCTCACGGCTTCCTCGGCGACAGAGGCAAAAGCCTCGCGATATTCCTTCCATTCCTCTGCAGTGCCAACGGCTTGCGCCCGCTCCTGCCGATCCAGCATCTCGAGCTCAGCAGCAAGCGCCCTGTCCTTCTCGGACTTGGCTTCCTTTATTTGTTGAGAAAGGTCGCTGGCTTTCACCGTGGGATAGGTTTCCAGTTCACGTTGTGGATTGAATCTGCCGGTGAGCGCATAGGTAACCGCGACGATGGGCAGCTCATGGTCCGCGAACACCAGCATCGGGACCAGCAGTTTCTTGGAGCGCACCAATTGTTCGGTTCCGCCCCTGCACTCCGTACTGCGCTTGAATGTGCCGGGCAATTGAGCGAAGTGAAGAACGCGGAACTGCGCTTCAGGGTGCCGAACTCCATAACGCGAAAAAGACCGGGCAATGGCTTTCGGAGTGGTCATGCCGAAATCGTTCAAGTAATCAGGCTTGGCGGCATGGGGGAAATAGAAATTGATCACGCGCCGGGAAAAATCGGCGCAGTTTCGCGTTGCGCCGTTGAAGTGATTGACGTTGGGCTCGGAATTGAACTCCGCAATCAGTTTCAGGTCCTGCTCGACGCTGGTATCCACCACAAAAAAGTAGATGCTCCTGGAAAACGAGGCGCCTACCATTTCGCGCCATTCCGCGCGATTGCTCGTGCGGCAGAATTCTCCCGCGCAATAGTCGGCAAGGTATTTCTCGCGGTAGCGTTCTTCGAGAGCGTGTTTGATGTTGCGGGAACCAAACAGGGGCCGGTCTCGAGGGTCCTGAACGCCATAGAGATAAATGCTAAGCGGGACGATGTTCCATTCAAATGGCTGGTCTTCTCCCAGCGTCGTGTAGTTGCTCATGACCGAGCCCTGTTCGCCGGGGCGGCACAGCCGGAGCTTCACGGGCGTTTCGGGGCAGATGCGGGAAAAATATACCGCGCTGTGTCCGGAGCCGGTGATGCGCGCAACGCTGGTGTCAAGCGACTCGTTGAGAAGGACACCTACATCCGCGCGCGCTGGGGAGCATGCCAGGCAGGCTAGCAGGACGGCCAGAGCAATGGCCCACCGAGTCCCGGCGGCGCGGAGCTGAGACACTGCTTCTGCGCGAAGTTTAGCTGCCAGGTACATGCTCACCGAGACTTTTCTCCTCTTCTGCGACAGATACGCACTCTTGAGATGTCAGCAGGCGCAAACCGGTCAGTGCTTCGCGTAAAGGCCATCGTATCAGTAACTTGGACGGCCCATGCCAGCCGTCGACACGCGCACATGAACCGCGCCTGCCCATGGAACAGCCAGTGAAGAGAGAGACAGTTCTCATCCTCCTAACGTACAGAAATACAGGAACATCTAACTGGCTGGCGCTTTTTTGGACTGGGTATCAGGTCCCGCATGGCCGCAACCCAAGGGACTCAACGTCCATAAGAGAGCTCAAGGGGGCGGGTGCAAAGAGACCTTCCTGACATTGCTATAAACCCCAGAAAGCGGGAATTGTTGCGGGGTTACGCGGTGTCCCTATCCACCGCAATAATGCAGTAAATCGTTGAGGAAGCTAATGAGACGAAGAACTCTAATCCCCTTCATCGTAATTATTCAGTCCGTCCTTTGTCTGACGCATCTGCTCCTCTACGAGACATGGACATTCTCGCCCGCAGGCAACGGTACCTACGGAGCCTTCTGGATCAAATTGGTCCTCGGCTTGTTGTCCGTGAGTTTTGTTGCCGCTTCGCTACTCGCATTTCGCTATACAAACGCTGCTCTGCGCACGTTTTATAGGGCTGCCGCAGTTTGGGTGGGCACGCTGACCTTCCTCTTTCTAGCCGCGGTGTTCTCGTGGATTATTTTTGGAGTTACGCGCTTGCTGGGTCTGGACGTCAACTTCCATCGGACCGTGGAGTTGCTCTACGGTGCGGCAGTCGTCGCCGGACTTTACGGCGTTTTCAACGCAAGCTGGACGCGCGTCACGCGAATCACGGTGCGGCTCGCGAACTTGCCCGCAGCGTGGCGCGGGCGAAGAGCGGCGCTGGTCAGCGATCTGCACCTGGGGCACGTGCGAAACGGCGGTTTTCTGCGGCGTATCGTCGCAAAAATTTTGAAGGAAGAGCCGCACGCGATTTTTATCGCTGGAGATTTGTATGACGGAACGGCCATCGATGCGCGGCGGGCAGCGGAGCCATTAAACAAGCTCGTGGCGCCACACGGCGTGTATTTCGTCGCGGGAAATCATGAGCAATTTGGAGACGACAGCAAATATCTGCATGCCATTGCGGCGGCGGGGGTCCGCGTGCTGAGCAATGAGAAGGTCGAAGTGGACGGTTTGCAGATTGTCGGTGTCCCCTACCGGTATGCGCGCAATGGCCACTTTGCTTCGGTGCTGCGCGGCGTCCGATTGGATCGCGATCGCGCGAGCGTTCTGTTGACGCATGCGCCTGACCACCCGGAAATTGCGGAGGCCGCCGGTGTTTCCCTGCAGCTATCCGGGCATACGCACCTTGGGCAGTTCATACCGTGGAGTTGGATGGCGCGGCGGATTTACCGGCAGTTTGTATATGGCTTAAGCCGAATCGGGAAAATGCAGGTTTTCACTTCGAGCGGAGCAGGCACGTGGGGACCGCCGTTGCGGCTGGGATCGAATCCCGAAATTGTTCTGCTGGAGTTCGAGTAAAGTTGACCGCTCTCGGGCGAATCGCGAGGCGTCCATCCGAGAGCCCCAACGCCACCTCCTTCGCTTCACCCCGTTTCCGGAAGTTTCCGGATTGCCGACCATCCGGCAATTGTGAATTCTTTAGCACTACTTCTTTGCTTCCGGAGCGGTCGCTCAGGTAACATCCTCCTCGGCGCATCAGGTTCTCACTCGTTCGAGGAGACCCATGAAAGCAGTCTGTATTCGGCAGCCTAACGGAGATCTCCAGCTCGAAACCCGACCTCGTCCCTCACCCGGTCCCGGAGAATTACTGATCCGCGTCCATGCCTGCGGAATCTGCCACGGCGACTTGATGGTACAGCAAGGAGCCTTCCCGTTTGTTCAGTACCCAATCGTACCCGGCCACGAGATCGCCGGAGCTGTAGAAGAGATCGGTTACGGAGTGACAGGCTTCTCCTCGGGCGATCGTGTGGGCTTATCCGTGCTGTTTTCCGCTTGTGAGTCTTGCCCGCAATGCCAGAGAGGAGCAGAAAACTTGTGTCCTGCTTGGGTCTGGACAGGAATGATGGTCAACGGCGGCTACGCCGAATTTGTAATCGCCAGGGCTCCGTATGTGATTTCGCTTCCTCCTGAGTTGGAGTATGCAGAGGCAGCACCGCTGATGTGCGCGGGGATCACCGTGTACAGCGGCCTGAAGCATTCCGGATTTCAAAAGGGAGACAGGGTTGCTGTGATGGCCTTGGGAGGGCTTGGGCACCTCGGGATACTCTATGCACGCGCCATGGGGGCGCGGGTTGCGGTGCTTTCGTCGACGGCAGCAAAGGAGCAGGAGGCATTTCGGCTTGGTGCAGAGCTTTTCATTAATTTGAAAGAAGGCGACAGTGCTCGCGCATTGCAAGCATGGGATGGTGGAGCGAATGTCATTTTGGCGACAGCTCCGAATGTTGAATCCGTGAGCGAAACATTTCCCGGGCTTGCAGCGGATGGGACTATGGTAGTTTTGGGCGTCGGCGCAGGCCGAATTCAAATTGATCCAGTGGCAATGGTTATGGGGCGTCGCCGAATGTTGGGGTCCCCCGCCGGGTCTCGTCGGGAATTGAAGGAGGCTGTTCGATTTGCTGCAGAACACGGTATTCGTCCTCGCATCCAACCGTTTCCACTGACCCGGGTTGCAGACGCATTTGAAGCAGTTCACAGTGGGCACCTCGCCGGCAGAGCTGTACTTGTAAACGATTAATCACACTCCAGCCCCAGGGACCGCCCGCTGTCTTCTCGATTGCCCTTCAGCGGTTACTCGTAGAAGTGACTTCGTTCGCAGCCGGTAGCACGTCTCTCGGGATTGCGCCCGAGTGACGGGCTACCCTTCCACCACCCCGTTAGGGGATAGTAGCCGCGACCATCCGCCCAGAGCGTCGTCCTTCGCTTCCCATAACTCCGTTCCCGCATGGGCGGTGCGCCCCAGGCGCATCGAGTCCTCACGCAGGCTCTTCAGCCCGTGAAGGTCCGTTCTACTTAGGCTCGACCTTTAGGATCCGCCCGCCTAGCGGATCGATCAGGTAAGCGCGTCCACTCGCGCCGGCCACGACGCTGCGTGCCCCTTTTGTTGACGGCACGATTGCGAACGGAGTAAGTCTTCCCTTGTCGTCCACCCGCGCGATCGTCAAATTAGCAGCATCAGCCGCAGCCGCGTACAGCAAGCCCGTCTCTTCGGAATAGTCGATGTTATCTACGCCAGTCCCGGTTGCGACGGATCCAGTCACCTGTCCGCCGCGTGCGGCATCCACCGCGATTACGTGGTCACTGCACGCAACGAACACGAAGCCGCGCTTGCTGTCCACGGCTACACCGCTAGGGTCGCTGCAGGAGCGCCAGGTAGATACCACTGCGCGTTTCCGCACGTCGATGGCTACCGTTTGGCCGGTTTCTTCCAGGTTGGTATAGAAGCGTCCGTGACGGTTGTCAACGGCGTATCCCTCCGCGGAGCCGGGTAGCTGAATCTTTCCTGCGAGAGCAAGACGGGCGGGCGGCCAAGCCGAGAAAATCTTGATGCTACGGTCTGCAGCAGGGATACCGATCGGTGGCGCGCCGCTGGTGGCCCACAGCTCGTGCGTAGCGGCGATATAGATAAGACCATCAGGGGCTGCAGCCAGTCCCGCGGAAGCGGGCGCGAAGGCGATGCAGTCGCCGGTCTTCAGCTTGCTGCCATCAATGATGCAGATTCTCGAATCGGCTCGACTCCCGACGTAAACGACACCATCCCCAACGCTGATCGATGATGGGCCAACGGGCCGGAGCTTCCCTCGGAGTTCGACTTCGCCTACAGGAAACCCCTCCAAGCGCGTGATTTGGTCAGTTGTGGTGTCTATGACGTCCACGCTGCCTGTGTTTCCTGCTGGCACCCAAAGGCGTGCGCTGGCTCGGTCGTACGCGAAGTAGTCCAGCATCACCAGGCCGTTGGCGCCCGGGAGCGGCAGCGGCTTAATCGTGAACTGGGGCGTGGGTGGCTCCTGCGCGCGGGCCACCGTGAAAATCAGTAGAAAAACTATGCCCGCCAGGAATCCACTTTTCCACAACTGCACCGGAAGCCGAAGCACCTGAGAAAGATGTCTCATACCATCTCCTTCAAGCAATCAGACGGAGCTTGCGGCCAAACGCCGCTGGTCGACACAAGGTGTTTTCCAGCCTGACTACTGACGCTGACACCGATCAGCATAACTTACGTTCTGCTCCCGACTTACGCTGCCCACAGGCTCAGGCGGAGTATTGCGCTCAGACTCCTTTGCACAAAACCGCCAACCAAAGCGCGTCCGAGGATAACTTCCTGTTTGCCGACCATCCGGGAGTTGATCGGCTCGGTCAACACTAATGCCTTTACCACGACCTATCCGAGGAACGTACTCTAGAGCTGCCTGATTAACAGGAGCGACTGGTCGTCGAATTGCGCTCCGTGCCGGGCAACGCTTTCCTGAAGGGACCGACAAATCACGTCCAAGGGTTCCTTGCCACATTTCTGCAATTCTACTTGGAGACTCTTGAGCCCAAATTCTTCCCCCGCGGCGTTCACAACCTCGAGTAATCCGTCCGTGTAAAGCGCGAAGACATCTCCATCCTCTGGCCGAATCTCGCAAGTGACAAAATCAGCGGAAGGAAGAATGCCCAAGGGCATGTTTGGACATTCCAATCGCGTTACTTCGTTGGTCGTGGCACAAAAGTGCAGAATGGACGGGTGGCCTGCAAGCCCGACGCGCAATCTGTCTCCACTCTTGGCGAGAAAACAAAATGTGACGAACATGTCCGGTTTTTTCAGAGGGTAAAGGACTTCGTTCAGCCGTGCGAGGAGATGCCCGGTATCATCGCCGGAGCTCAGCCGCATGCGAGCCGCGCTCTTGACCATGCCCATGACCACTCCGGGCGCGACGCCGTGGCCCGCCACATCCGCCACATAGGCGACCCAATGGTCTTCCGACCCGGCAAGATCGATCAAGTCGCCGCCGACTTCGCCACTGGGTAGCGACCGCCCGTAGAATTCGTAACCGCCGATCTTCGCATCAATCGCGGGGACCAGCACGTGGTGGATCTCGGCGGCCAGTTCGATCTCCGCGTGCTCACGGAAATAACGCCGGCTTGCGGTAATAGAGGAGTACAGGAAGCAGGCGTAACCCAAAGCGATGGCAAGCATGGTAGCTTTCCCGCTCAGGGTCAGGCGGCTTTGCAAACGGACGATATCGGCAGCGCCCATCGGCACCGATTGGGGCAGGTCAGGAAGGGACCGAGCCAACACGTACATCAGCGCCAAATGCACGGCGAGGGCGGGAACGAACGCCTTCCAGAACTGCTTGCGAAGGACAAATCCTGTAAACGCATAGAACATCGCGAACAATCCCGACAGCATGACGCCCAAGACAAAGCGCAGCGTAGGTTCACGTCCCATGTCCATGATGTCGGTGGTAAGCCCCATGGTGCTGAAGATGAAGAAGACCCCGAGCAAGAAACCAACCAGTGACGTCCGAGGGATCCTTTTCCAGAAAGATTTGCTTGGGCTCATAGGATAGAGGTGTGTGCCGGAACCCAACTATAGCAAATGCAGAGCGGCACAGCTTTCTCATACCTGGAATCCGTCTCCATAAGTCGCGTTGTGTTTATCTGAGATTCCGCAAGGTCCAATCCACGATTGTGGTCGGGTAACGGGCAACTCTGACGTAACGCGATTAGGTAAGCCTTGCCGACGACCCGGGAGCATTGCACTGAAATGAAGCCGGGTATACATTGTTAACTCAGCGGGAAAATCCAGGATACCTTGGCACTGGAGCAAGACGTTGCCAAGCGAGCCGACCAGATCGACGGAAAAGCAATCGGCGCCTCTGACCAGACGCAGCAGACTGGGAAGATTGGCAGGCATTGGTGTTGTTCTTCTGAGTGTAGCAGGGGCATTTCTCTATCTCGGCGGCTGGCTCACTCCACACGCCTTGACGCCTGCGCGGTTTGTCGACGCTTTCGAGCGGGTGAACGGAATCCATTCCGGTTTCCGCCGCAATCATGCCAAGGGCGTAGGCGTCAGCGGTTTTTTCGAGAGCAACGGCCAGGGGACGCGCCTCTCGAAGGCCGTTGTCTTCAGAACCGGCCGGGTGCCCGTCATCGGCCGCTTCTCTTTTGGCGGCAGCAACCCCTATGTTGCCGATGCACCCGGTACGATCCGCGGCTTCGGACTTCTGTTTTGGCTGCCCGATGGCGAGGAATGGCGGACTGCGATGATCAATCTCCCAGTATTTCCGTTCAGCACTCCGCAGGGCTTTTACGACAATTTGGTTGCGTCGCAACCCGACCCCACGACCGGTAAACCGGACCCAGGAAAAATGGCGGCACTTCTTGCGCGCCATCCCGAAACTGTGGAAGCGATGAAAATCATCAAGAGCCACCCAGCGTCGTCCGGTTTCGACAACGCCACGTACAACAGTCTCAATGCTTTCCGCTTCATCGATGCTGGCGGCAAGTCGATTTTCGTGCGCTGGTCGATGGTGCCCGTACAACCGTTTGTGGCCGCGAATACGGCACCACCAGCCCAGGGAGACAAGAATTACCTTTTTGATGCGCTGATCGCGAGCGTCCATGAGCGTCCGTTGCAATGGCACTTGGTCATCACAGTTGGGCAACCCGGCGATGTGACGGGCAACCCCAGCATCCCCTGGCCTGACGGGCGCGAGCAGGTCGATGTGGGAATCCTGACCCTCGATTCCATTGACAGTGACGATACCAGCCCGGCCCGAGACATCAATTTCGATCCGTTGATTTTGCCGGTTGGCATGGCGCCGTCCGATGATCCTGTGCTCAACGCTCGATCGCCAGTTTACTCACAGTCGTTTACCAGACGGGCGGGCGAGGCGAAAACGCCGGGCGCGATCACGCCTCCCGAGGTGCGAAAGTGAACACGAGGATGACGGCCGAAAGGCAGCAATTCACAGTTTCGATGCGGCTCCTGCACTGGCTGATGGCCGCGATGGTCCTGACCATGCTTGGCATTGGTGTTGCCATGGTCTCATCGCTTGCCAGCTACCATGGCCTGCTTTCCATGCATCGCCCGCTGGGTATCCTCATCCTGCTTCTGGTGGTGATTCGCTACATGAATCGGCGCTTCTCTTCGCTGCCTCCTTTTCCCGCCACCATGTCGTCCCGGGAGCGCCTCGCCGCGTCGGCGTCTGAATTGTTGTTGTATACATTGCTGTTTGTGCAACCGCTGGTCGGCTGGGGGATGTTGTCGGCGGCGCGCTATCCGATCGTACTGTATGGGTCGCTGCATCTTTTCCCCATCCTTCCGCACAGCGACATGTTGTATGCGGTGCTGCGGAAAACGCACACGGTCCTTGCCTACCTGTTATTTCTGACGTTCATTGCTCATTTTGGAGCTGTTCTGTTTCACACGCTGATCGTGCGAGATGGGATGCTCGACCGTATGGCGCCGTGGAGAGTCCGCGCGGGCTAGCGAGTTCGGGCAACAAAGCAAGCCGAACTCGGCAATCGTGTTGTCGGTCCGCGACGCGCGGTCGCGAGGAAGCCAAGACTGGCACCCGCTCATGACCGCCGCAACAATGCCTCGGAAAATCCGGCTCACCTGCAGCGAATCCGCACTCTGGCAGCGTTATGCGACGCGGAGCGCCGCGTCAGCTGGGCACGAATCGGAACTTGTTCTTATTTTCGCGGAATCAGACAGTCGCATGTATCAACTTTGTTTGGGCCAAAATCTCATGCAGGCGCTGGCTACAGCAATTTCTTGGGTGAATGTTCGCTTGAAGAGTAAACCACTGGGACTCGTGGAATCCGAACGGATGGCATTAGCCCTGATGGCTGCGCAAAGAGGCCATTGTACTCAGCACCAGGATTGTTGCCTCAGATTCTGGGCGAAGCACGGGCAACCCGGAAGTTGATCGCAACGAGGGCTCTCGCTGGATTACTTCCGGATTGCCGACAAACCGCCAATAACAGGAGTTTTATCTGAAAAACGGCGAGCCGGAGCCTGTTAACCCAGGGCTTGAGCTAGCTAGGGTAAGGTAGCTCGCGAAGGACACGGAGATCACCGCATATGTAGACGGCGAATTGCACTTGAAGGCCGCGAACTTTGTTGCGGCGCCTTCCGCGCAAGCGGTTTCCCAGTCAAACCCTGCGCAGCCGCAAAACTAAAATTTATCTTCGCAGGCCGCCTAACTTTCGGATTGCCGACAAACCGGATGCTACCCTGTAGTGGCTTGAAATCGAAATATGATGGCGGCCACTTCTGCGCGGGCTATTCACTCTGCTTTGGAATAACCTGCCGTGAGCGGCAGCGGACCGTAATTATTGGTGCCGCGTTCAGTTAGCTTTTTGCTCGACACCCAAATAGCTCAGAAAAGATCGCAGGAGCTCGCGCTTAAGTGACTGGTCATCCTTGGGAATGACGGCCTGCCAGTACTTCAAATCGTGATCGGCCAGGATTAGTTCGACGAGAGTGCTGGTGAGCGTCATCAGGGCGAAGGATAAGGCGAGCGGCGGGTCGGGGTGCTTGACCTCATTCCGATGCAGCAAGAACAACCCCACGAGGTGCTGGATGCTGCGCATCTCCAGTTTGGCGACCCGCTTACAAAACGGCGTGTAAAAGCGCCCCTGCGAGAACTGCCGGAGCGCACGCAACAGGCCGGCGTTTGCGCGGTAGCTGACGAGCATACTGCCGACAAGCTGCTCGGCAAACACGGCCAGAGGAATCTGACAGACCATGTCGGGCGTAAGCGCCATGCGCAACCTCTGCTCCTGCCGCTCCAGGATGCCGATGACTACAGCCTCCAGGAGAGCGTCCTTGTCCGGGAAACGGCGATAGACGGCCCCCGGCGTCAACCCAGCGTGCTGGGCGATTCGCGGAATGGTGGTGCCCTCTACTCCGTGTTGTCCCAGCACTTCCGCCGCTGCCTTCAACAGCTTACGCGTGGATTCCCTGCTGCGCGCCTGTTGTGGTTCGAGTGTCTTCTTGGCCATCGGCTTCCTCCTGGAGCTCAGTTAAATACTGCTTGACACCAATGTAAATGTAAATTTACATTTACATTGTAGAGATTCCATCTCACCTGGAGTGCCTGCGCCCGCCGGCCATCCTTCAAGGAGATTTCTTTATGGCTTGTAACATGGTTTCTGCAAACCCCGTTTCCACTACATCTGTGGAACATCCGCTGCGTGATGCGCGCTATCGCCTTTGGCTTATCGGCGGCACAATTTCGCTGCTGGGCGACCAGTTCTATCTGGTGGCCTTGCCATGGCTTGTCTTGCAGCAGACAGGCTCCGCCGTGGTCATGGGCGCCATCATGATGGCCGGCGCTATTCCGCGCGCTCTGCTCATGCTCATGGGCGGCGCCGTCAGCGATCGCATGTCCGCGCGCAAGATCATGATTGCCACCGCGATGGCGCGAACTATCTGTGTCACGGTGATCGGTGTTCTGGTCTGGCTGCGCGTCTTGCGGACCTGGGAGCTATACGCTCTGGCGGTTGCTTTTGGCGTGGCCGATGCATTTGCCGTTCCTGCACAAACGGCCTACTTGCCCTCGCTGTTGAAGCGCGAACAACTGGTCGCGGCATCGTCGGTCAGCCAAAGCACGGCGCAGATAACCACCATTGTTGGTCCAGTTCCAGCCGGGTTTGTGATCAAAACGCTGGGCGTCGCATGGGCCTTCTTCGTGGATGCGATCAGTTTCTTGTTTATCATTGGCGCGCTGTGGAAGCTGCCGGATCCACCTAAGTCTCAGACTGCCCGGAAAGCGATGTTGCACTCGATCGTGGAGGGAATCGCCTACGTGGGAAAAGATGTGCCGCTGCGCTCGCTGATGTTGTTGGTCACGATCCTGAACTTTTGCATTGCCGGGCCGGTTTCGATTGGTCTGGCGTACTTGACCAAGACGAGATTCGGTTCGCCTGCCGAGTACGGCATTACGATCTCGGCGGTTGCCGCGGGAAGTTTGCTAGGCGCACTACTGGCCGGTGTCTGGAAGATTCGCCAGCGCGGCGTGATGATTCTTCTGGTGTCGTTGGCGTTGGGTGTCTGCTTGGGATCCATCGGCCTGCTGGGGGAAGCGTGGAGCATCGCCAGCGTACTGCTGATCATGGGCGCAGCGGCGGGAATGGTCAACATCCACATCGGCGCCTGGATCATGCAGCGGATCGATGTTGCGGTGCGCGGGCGAGTTGCTAGCGTGCTCATGCTTGCCTCCTTCGGAATAACCCCCATCTCCCTCGCGGTTGCAGGATTCTTAGTTGCGTGGAGCTTGAAGCTCATGTTTCTGCTCGCTGGAGGACTCATGGTGCTGGCTGCCGCCGGAGCTGCGTTTCAGAAGCCGGTGCGGGAGATTGAGTAAGTACCCCAGCTTACCAATGCGCGAAATTGGAAGTCCCGTTAGCGCGTGGCACCGCTTTCGCGCGCGAATGACGGGCAACCCGGAAGTAATCCACATGCCTGATAAACGCATTATGCCCCTTGACCGCAGGTTCACGAAACGGCCAGAAGTCCCGTTGGTGAAGCCAGACTTTCGGGTCACTAATTTCTAAACGCAACCGTGTTGCAACTCTTCCGCTAAATCCCGCGTTTTCAAGCATTGACGTGTGCGCCGCCGTTCGAACGGATACACATATGGTAAAATAACTTGACATGATACTCTTTTCATGCTACCCTAAGCCGTGAAATCAGCCCTCCAACCCCGCCTTGCCCTCAGCAACCTCGGTTCTCGTCACTCGCCACTCGCCACTTTCCTCCCCCGGTTCACTACCCACTACCCACTACCCACTTTCCTCCCCCCTTTGTTTTCTTATTCTTACAAACCCCTTTTCCCGCAACTCCCTTGTTTTCACATCCATGCAAAACCCCAGGGGTGTACCCCTCAATTCAATCCACAAAGGACATAGATATGCCCCAGCACACTGCTAAACCCAGCTTCATCAACAACTCGTCTCGCTGTGCCCATCGCTTCGCCAACGGCATGCGTTGCCGCCTTTTCACTCCCGGCGCGGATTCTTTGTACTGTGCCAATCATGCCGGGCGTCTTGAAAACCAGCGTGAATCTGCCGACACCGCCGCCGCCCTCACCGCCGATCTCAAGGAATTCCGCTCCGCCCTCCCCATCAACGACTTCCTCGCCCGCCTTCTTCTTCTCCTCGCGGAAAACAAAATCTCTCCCCGCCGCGCTGCCGTCCTCGCCTACATCACCAACCAACTCCTCCGCACCCTTCCGGTAATCGACCGCGAGCTCAATCCCAAGGAAGATCCCAACGCCCCGGTTGAGTTCATCTTCGATGCCCCTCGCCCGGATCGCAGCGAACAGCCCGAGCCGCAGCCCACCAACGCCGACCCCCTACCCGACGCCAAGTCGGACAATGCCAAACCACTCACGTACGAAGACGTGCGCTCATGACCAGATATCTCCCTCAACGCTGCCCGCAGCGCGGCCAACCGTCTGTGGCTGTTACCTTTAGGCCATTCTCAGCTGTTGCTCAGACCGCGCAAAATCCTAACCTTTTCGTCTTTATTTCATCCAACGAAGGGACGGCAAGTACAAACGGTTCAGGGAGACGCAATGCAGACGCGCAAGCTCGGAAATTCAGACATACACATCACTCCTGTGGGCTACGGAGCCTGGGCCATCGGCGGCTCGGGCTGGGACTTCGCCTGGGGCTCTCAGGACGACAATGACTCCATCGCCGCGATCCACCGCTCGCTTGACCTTGGCGTCAACTGGATCGACACCGCAGCCGTCTACGGCTTGGGCCACTCCGAGGAACTAGTCGCGCGCGCTCTGCGGCAATGGAAAGGTCCGCGCCCCTACGTTTTCACAAAATGCGCTATGCGCTGGGACGAAAAAGGCCACGTCAGCAAGGTGCACGCGGCCGATTCCATCCGCCAGGAATGCGAAGATAGTCTGCGCCGCTTGCAGGTCGACGTCATCGATCTGTATCAGATCCACTGGCCGCCGGAAGACAACGGCCCGGGCATCGAGGAATCTTGGCGAATCCTTGCTGCTCTGCAAAAGGAAGGAAAAGTTCGCTGGATCGGCGTCTCCAATTTCGATGCCGCGCAGCTTCAGCGCGCCGAGAAAATCGCTCCGGTCACCTCCCTCCAGCCGCCTTACTCGCTAATTCGCCGCCGAATTGAAAGCGAGATTCTGCCCCACTGTGAAAGCCGCGGCATCGGCGTGATCGTCTATTCGCCAATGGCTTCCGGCCTGCTCACCGGCGCAATGACCCGCGAGCGCGCCGCGAATCTTCCGCAAGACGACTGGCGCAGGAACAATCCCGAATTTCGCGAGCCAAAGCTCTCCGACAATCTTCAGTTGGTCGAGCGGCTGAAAAAAGTTGCCGCCCGTTACAAAACCACTCCCGGCGCTATCGCCATTGCCTGGACTCTTCGTCTTCCTGCCGTGACCGGCGCAATCGTCGGTGCCCGCAACGCCAAGCAAGCCGATGGCGTCATGCGCGCCGGTGAGATCAAACTGACTCCGCAAGACATCGCGGAAATCGAAGGCACCGCGGCTCGCGTAGCGCGCTAGAAGCCTTAGAGGAAAAATGAATCTAGGGTTGCAAGGAAAGCTAGCCGTAGTGTCTGGCTCGACTGCCGGAATCGGCTTCGCGATTGCCGCCGCGCTCGCCGCGGAAGGCGCGAAGGTTGTCGTAAATGGCCGCACGCAAGCCCGTGTCGATGCCGCGCTCGAGTCCATTCAACAACGACTCAGCGGCGCGGACCTCCGCGGCGTTCCCGCCGACCTCGGGACCGCCGCAGGAGTAGAAACCTTTCTCCGCCAGGTTCCTGCTGCCGATGTCCTCGTCAACAATCTCGGCATCTTTGAGCCCAAGCCTTTCCTGGAAATCCCCGATGCCGATTGGCTGCGCTTCTTTGAGGTGAACGTCTTGAGCGGTGTGCGCCTCGCGCGCGCCTATCTTCCCGGAATGCTCAAGAAAAACTGGGGCCGCGTTATTTTTATTTCCAGTGAATCCGCGCAGCATGTTCCCACCGAAATGATTCACTATGGCATGACCAAGACTGCGCAGGTCGCCGTCGCTCGAGGTCTCGCCCAGTCCGCGGCGGGCACCGGCGTCACCGTCAATTCGATTCTTGCCGGTCCAACTGCGTCGGAAGGCGTCGGTACTTTTCTCGACAGCATGGCCAAGCAGCAGAGTGTATCCACCAAGGAGATCGAAAAGTGGTTCTTCTCGAACGTGCGTCCGACCTCCCTCCTCAAGCGATTTGAAACACCGGAGGAAGTCGCCGCGGTCGTCGCGTTCGTGGCCAGTACACAGGCTGCTGCCATTAACGGCGCCGCCGTCCGCGCCGAAGGAGGAGTAGTCCAAAGCATCTTCTGACCATTGACCAACGCGTGTATCGAAAGCGTCGAGCAGAATTCAGTTTGCTACAATCGGAGCGGGGGTGGAGTCGTGACGGAACAAAATTTTGCGAATCACACTAAACTTTTGCCGCCATTTCATTTTTTTGTTCTACCCGTGATGTTCATTAATTTTGGTTGGTCGATCTACCGCTGGAAGGGAACTGGATTTTCGCTGGATGGATCTGAGAGGGTTCTGCTGGCGGCCGCGCTGTTGGTCGGATTTATCAGCGTGCGCACGATGGCGTTGAAAGTCCAGGACCGAGTGATCCGGCTCGAAGAACAGTTGCGTTACGAGCGCGTGCTGCCCGCGGACCTAAAGGCGCGCATCGGCGAATTCACGGTCGCCCAACTGATTTCACTCCGCTTCGCCAGCGACGCGGAACTTCCCGCACTGGCGCGCAGCGTGCTCGACAACAAAATAGACCAGCGCAAGGCCATAAAGCAGATGGTGAAGAACTGGCGGCCGGATTACTTGCGCGCATAGTTTCACGGTGCACGAAAATGCCAAAAGCAACGTGGGCAGGAAAAGTCATCGCCGACAGCAATCACTGCGTCGCAGTGGAAGGGAACCAATATTTTCCTGGCGATGCGGTGAAAAAGGAATTCCTCAAGCCTAGCCAGCACACCAGCGTATGTCCCTGGAAGGGCACCGCGCACTACTACCATCTGGAAATCGACGGCATGAAGAACGAAAACGCCGCCTGGTATTATCCGCACCCCAAAACCGCCGCTGCCGAAATCAAGGACCGCATCGCCTTCTGGAAGGGCGTAAAGGTAGAAACATGAGCGAGGGAGATACACGAGTGGCAGAAGCACGAGCGGGAGAAGTATGAGCGAACGGCCGCCACACACTGTAGCGCCGGCATCTTGCCGGCGTTCGCGAAGGGAATCAAATGGTCTTTACTTCGCGATTTCGTTTTTGAAGACGGCGCCGTCCTTCATCACAAAGCGTACATGCTCCAGGATTCCCACATCCTTCAGCGGATCGCCGCTCACCGCCACAATGTCCGCGAACGCGCCCGGCGCCACCACGCCGATATCGCCCTTCATGTCCAGCATCTCCGCCGCCCGCGAAGTCGCTGACTGAATCGCATCCATCGGCGCCATTCCGAATCCCACCATGCGATTGAACTCCTGCGCGATCGACTCGGTCCAGGGCGTCCCGCCGATGTCGGTGCCAAACACAATTTTCAAATGCGCGTTCAGCGCTTTCTTGAAACTCGTTTCGTGCACGGCTGCTCGCGCGCGGTCGCGTTTTCCTGCCGGCGTGTCCGCGCGATCCCAATCGCCGTAGTACGGCGTAATCGTCGGGCAATACCACGTCCCCTGCCTGGCCATTTGCGCGATTTGCGCGTCCGTAATTTCCAGGCCGTGC
>Ga0210400_10001420_pt1 | contig 23897 bp, 20 predicted proteins | sample IncBWH26MmetaG_FD_155456 | JGI IMG/M metagenome (GOLD analysis project Ga0210400, IMG submission 155456) | Forest soil microbial communities from Barre Woods Harvard Forest LTER site, Petersham, Massachusetts, United States - Inc-BW-H-26-M | ecosystem: Environmental > Terrestrial > Soil >...
ATTGCCAAGGCCATCGGACGCCCCTACGAAGCCGTGCAGCAAGCCCTCGACTATATCCGTACGCTCGATCCCCGTCCTGGCCTGCAATACAACAAAGTCCAGGCGCGGCTCATCGAGCCCGATGTTGCTTTCATCAAGCATGGCGACGAGTGGCTGGTACTGATGAACGATGACGATCTGCCGCAGCTCCGCCTCAATCCCGCATACAAAAAGCTTGTTACCCGCGACACCAACGACAAGAATACCCGCGACTACGTCAAGGAGCGCTACAAGAGCGCCATCCAGCTCATCAAGAATATCGAGCAGCGCAAGCAGACCATCACCAAGGTCTGTTACTCGATCGTCGCGCGCCAGCAGGATTTTCTGGAAAAAGGCATCGATCAACTGAAGCCCATGATGATCAAGGAGGTCGCCGAGGAAATTGGCGTGCATCCTTCCACCGTGAGCCGCGCCGTGGCTAGCAAGTATGCACACACTCCGCAAGGCGTATTCGAGTTGCGCTACTTCTTCAGTGAGAGCGTGCAGGGCCCCGAAGGCGGCAACACTTCGCTGCTCATCCTCAAACGCCGGGTCAAGAAATTAATCGACGACGAAGATCCCAGCCGCCCGCTGACCGACGAACAACTCACTCGCATTCTGCAATCGCAAGGCATTCAGGTGACCCGCCGCACCGTCGCCAAGTACCGTGAAGATATGCGCATCCCGAGCACTCACCAGCGGCGAGTGCGGGAAGGGAGGTAGAAAACCAGGAAGGCAGAAGTATGAAGTCAAAATGCAGAAGTAAGAAAACGATGAAGACTGCCAGTACTCAGAAATGCTGAGACTTTGAATTTAACTTCTGCATTCTGACTTCTGACTTTTTACTTTGAAATGCGGTGCCCAATTTATCTCGCAGCAAGAATTTAAGGAGGGGCGCTCGTGAACGTGGAATACACCGGAAGACACTACGAAGTAACTCCCGCCATCCGCGAAGAAGTAGAAACCGGCCTCGGAAAAATCCGCAAAATCCTCGGTGACCGCTTCGAAGCCAAAGCTGTCCTGGCCGTTGAAAAGCACCGCCACAAAGCCGAAATCACCATCAACCCGCGCAATGGCCCGCTGGTCGGCCTGGCTCAGGCCAAGGACATGATGATCGCGGTCAGCGGCGCCCTTGACCATCTCGAAAAACAGGCGGTGAAGTACAAGACCAAGTGGCAATCAAAAAAGCGCTCCGCCCGTAAGAGCGAAGAAGTGAAGAAGTGGAACGGCAATTCTCCGCAGCGTGACGAAACCGACGCTCACACCAAAGTAGGCTTGACCGAAAAAACCGCGGTCCCAGTGGTCGTGCACAGATATCCAGCGGTCGCCAAAACCACAGAGGTCCACCTGGTTCGCTCGGATGAAGCCGTCTCCATGCGTCCCATGACGCTCGAAGAGGCCATCAAGGAAGCCCACTTCCGCGATCGCGACGTCTTCGTCTTCCGCGATCCCAAAGGCAAAGTGATGATTCTCCACCGCACCCGCGACGGGAAGATGGAGTTGATCGAAGCCCCATAAGAGCAGCTTGGCCGAGCGCCGCACCATGAGCCTCGGATACTGCTCGCACGAAAGGGATCCCCTTCGCCTCCGGCTCAGGGCAGGTGCGAGGCTGATTCTCTTCGAGAATCAGCCGCAGGATGACAGGACTAGCGCGCTTCGCTCACTGGTAACCTCTGATCTGCAACCTTCTCTGGCTTCCGCCTCGGCATTCGCCTATGATAATTGTCATCTCGATGCGGGCAGGAGCCGCTCTGCCCGCCGGAGTCGGCCGTGGGTGCGTTCGGAGAAAAACTTCGTAGACAGCGCGAGTTGCGTGGCCTCTCGCTCGAGGCCATCTCCACCGTTACAAAAATCAGTCCTCGCATGCTCCACGCTATCGAGGACGAACACTTCGATCAGCTACCCGGCGGTGTGTTCAACAAGGGTTTCGTCCGCGCCTACGCCCGCCAGGTTGGCCTCGACGAGGAAGAAGCCATCACCGATTACCTCGCTGCCCTGCGTGAAAATCAGATTCACGCCCAAACCATTCTTCCCAACTTCCGTTTCCCTGGCGGCAAGTCCACCGAAGAAGCCAGGGAATCAGATCCCCATAGCCCCGATCATGATCATGATAAGGACGGTCGCCGCCCGAGCGGACCACTCGCCGATTCGAGCGTTGCGAATTGGCCCGCGGAAGACCGCCGCATCGATGCCCGTCGCAAGGAAACTCGTCGCATCAAAGATCGGGATAGTAAAGACCGGGACAGTAAAGATCGTGCCGTGCATCCTGAGGAGCATCGCCCCATGGCTCAGGACCCCGGCGCGCCGCTCTCTTTCTTGAACCTCACGCCCGCGCCGGCATCTTCCGAAGTTCCGACTCATCCCGTCGAGCACGCACCCGAACGGATCCCTGGGGAAAATCCTTCCCGCCGCGTTCCCCGCGTTCCCTGGGGAAAGCTCGCCGCCTCTTTACTTCTAATCACCCTTGCTCTCGCATTCTGGGCTCTACACCGTCGCAGCCAGTTGGCCGCTGCCTCCCAACCAGCCGCGTCTTCAGCATCTGTTGTTCCGGTTCCCACTCTTGCCTCCGCTGCAACCGCGTCTTCCGCACCTCCTAAGTCTGTGGTGCTGTCGCAATCTCGCCCGGCAGCCCCAACTCACCTCTCTGCCGCGCCTCCCGATGCAGATGTCGACCCGCCGCCCGTCGTGAAGCCACAAGCTCAACTTGCCAGTAAGAACTCGGCGCCCACTCTTACTTTGCTGATCCGCGCCGCGCAAACGTCCTGGGTTTCCATCGCCGCTGACGGCCAGCCTGTTGCCCAGGAAACTTTGATCGCGCCTGCCAACACTTCCGTGCACGCCACTCGCGAGATCGTCGTCAAAGCGGGCAACTCCGCCGGCATCAGCTTCCTCTTCAACGGCAAGGAAATTCCAGCCAGCGGCAGTCCCGGAGAAGTCCGCACCTACACCTTCGATCTCTCGGGAGTTCGCACGTCCGCCGCGCTGCAGGCTCCCAATCCGGCTCGCTAAACACTCTGTCGCAAATCCACCGCAACAGGTTTTACCACCGCGCCGCCACTCCAATCGACAAAACTATCCTCAGTGACTCTGCCCGTCCCGCAACAGTGTCGCCACCGTCTTCGTGAACACCGCGCGCGCCTTCTCGACTTCCTCAGGCAAGAGCGTCTTCGCAATCAACAGCATGGCTGCCCCATGCGCCACCATCCATAGAGCCAGTTGGATCTGTGCTTGATTCGTGCCCGACCCACCAAACCTCTCCACCAGCTTCCGTTTTATCGCCTCCCTGCCCGGCCGCTGTACCGCGCGCGCCGAACGAAAAAGCTCGTGTTCATTCTGATAAAACAGTTCGTACTCCCGGGGATGGCTCAACGCGTAATCCAGATACCGCTCGCATCCCTCTTCCACCGACAATGCATCGTCCAGCAGAGCCGCAATCTCATGCCGAATGCGCTGCAGCAGCCCGCGCAAAATATCGTCCCGGTCGCGGAAACGCCGGTAAACGGAAGGCGTATTCGTCCCCGCCGCTTTCGCAACCGCCCGCATCGTCAAAGCCCTTTCCCCTCCTTTTTTCCATAGTTTTTGCGCCGCATTCAGAATTTTCTCTTCCAGGTCAGGGTCTGGCAGTCGGGGCAAGGTAGTTCCCTCCAGGAGCGCTGGCTCCTCGGATAATATGTATACAGCGTAAACATAACACCGTACAGTGAATTAGGACCAGTACCCCGCGGGCAGCCCCTCCCGCAGTTACCTTTGGCGCGTAAAAAATTATGTTGACATCGTCAATATAACGCTGTATAAAATACGTAGTACTTGGGCCCCCTTCCGTATTTTATTTTCCGCAGGAGTTAGACCAGATGTTGTCGTGGGAAAACCCTGACGATAGGGTCGCTATCGTCCACATGAATTCCGAATTGCGCCATGCCCAACTGGAGTTACTAAGCGCCCACTGCGCTTCACATCAGTTGAGGTTGCGGTTTTCGGCGGAGGATTTGGCGCGTTTTGGGCAGCGCGATGTTCTTCGCAAGTCGGTGCAGGCGGCGAATGCGCTCAGCGAATATTACACGTCCATCGAACAGAAAATTCCCAGCGTGGAGGCCGCCGCGGAAGCTCTTACCCGGCTTTCCGAGGATCGCATCCTGGAGGCTAGCGAGCGCCTCTCTTCCTATCTGCGCGAACAGCGGGAACGCTATTTCGATTCCGCCAAGCCTCTTAGCCGGCACCAGAAAGCTGCCCTGTGGCCTTATTTCTCGCCGGCCTTGCTCGATCAGGTCACGATCACCGAACTCAACGGATCCCGCGTGCCCAATCCTCCCTTCTACGAGGAAGCCCGGGCTATGGGTTTTGTAAATCTTCCCGAGGTCACGCACATGCATGCATTGACCTTCATCGATGTGATCGTCTTCAACGAGAAAGTTACCGAGCGCTCTCTGTTTCACGGTCTGGTGCATGCCGTGCAGTTTGAAATTCTCGGTCTCGAACGCTACGCGGAGCTTTTCGTTCGCCGGTTCGTAAATGCCAAACTGCATTTTTCCGTGCCCCTTGAATCCCACGCGTTTTCTCTGGAAACCAAGTTCGTGGGTTCGCCCGCGCACCGTTTTTCCGTCGAGGATCAGGTTCGCCTGTGGGTGAATCAGGACCGCTATTAGCCGCATCGTAGTCCAAGTTTTCCGAAGGCGTATTCTTCGGATCCAATGTCCCACCCCCAGAGCGGTTCCCGGGGTGGCGCAAGCCGCCTCGGGAACTTAAATTGTCCTCTCGCTACCCGCACTCTTTTCCATTTTCCGAACTGACCGTAAAGCCTCGCTCCGTGCTCAGTCTCCCGTTGTATAATCGGCGGCGTTCGATTTTACGACCTCGACCAATCCGATCGAGAGATCTTTCCACCCCCAGGAGGAGTTACATCATGAAGACGAAGGTATTGCTTCTGTCTCTCGTTTTATCGCTCGGAGTATTCGCATTCGGCCAGACCGAAGATTCGGCTTCTTCCGCTCGACAGGATCTGACATCGCTGAATAATCAGCACGAACCGCCCATGCTAGGAATCCATTGGGCGCGCGGCTTCGATCCATTCGCCCGAGCTCCACGGGGCGGTGGCAGCCCTAATATGACCTACCACGGCGGCGTGATTATGCCGTCAACCGTCAGCGAAGCAATCTACTGGGGACCCAGTTGGACCAACTCCTCATTCGTAGGCGACAAGATTACCGGCCTCGATTCCTGGTACACCGGTTTCAGCAACTCAAACTACGCCAAGACCTCCGACGAATACACCGGCTCCAACGGTCAGGTGGGACCTTCCGTCACCCATGACGGCCATCTCATCGACACCTCCACCGCCGCCAACGGCAGCTCCACCGCTGCGATCGTGGCCGAAGCCTGCAAGGAGATCAGCAGTCCCGTCAGCAACGGCTACTATCCCGTGTATGTGGATGTGAAGCGCGGCAACGCCGGCTACTGCGCCTATCACACGTTCGGTTCGTGCAAGGGCGTGACAGTACAGGTAGCCTTCTTCTTCGATCTCGACGGCGATGCAGGATGCGATCCGGCGGACACTTCCGGCCTGCACTCGCAAGGCCTGGCCGCATTAGCCAACGTTAGCGGACACGAACTCTCCGAGGCCCGCACCGATCCCGACAGTCCTGGCGCATGGTATGACAAGCGCGGCCAGGAGAACGGCGACAAATGTGCGTGGACCTTCAACGTTCCGCTGGTGACATTCAGCAACGGCACGCAGTGGAAGATTCAAGGCGAGTGGTCCAACAACGCCTACAACAGTGGCACCGGCTATCCCAACAGCTTGGGTCAAAAGGGATGTCTGGACGGCCACTGAGGACAGCATGTTTCTAATTAAAAGCCGAGTCATCAAGTCCCGCGCTTAATCGGGACGCTGATGACTCGGCCAAAATGTTTCCTGCATCCTCAGCGCAATCGAAGAGTTCCTGCGTGCTTACATTCGCGATCTCTTCATCGGGTTTCGCTGCGTCGTCCACCCACTCCTCGGCGCAGGCGTGAATGCATGGAATCGTGCCCGGCGTTTCTCCGCGTAGCAGATACCATGCTTCTTTGTACGCGTCGTATTTCGATCCTCCCATGGCTGGGGACAACCCTACGGTCGACATTCCCCGCACGATTTTTTCGGGAAGGATGTACCAAACGTTCCCCGGAATGACATACGCGGCGACAAAATCGAAGGAGTCTTTCTTGTAGATGTGGTTGCGGGTTCTGATGGTGCACTGGTAGCAACGGTATTGCTTGCGTATGGTGGACTTTACTTGAACCCTAAAAATGCGTGTGCTTTTGTGGTGTACCAGGAAGTCGTATCCGGACGGCTCTCCGAAAGGCCTGGCGGGGCGTAACTCCTCCTCCATGGAGCGCACGGCAAAGCACAACTCCGCCCATGTTCCGCGATCTTTGGAATTCTTGATGTTGATCCCGCCACGTTTTTTCACGGTCCAGCCTCTTTTCCCAATGCTCGGTTTAAGATCTTAAAGTGGCCCCAATAAAAAACGCGGCCACTGGTGGCCGCGCTGTTCTTGGAACCTACTCCACTTTCACATGCCGCTGTGACAATGGGGAAGTCTACTAAAGTGGACATTACTCATCAGTTATTCCTGCAATTCTTCTCTCCACGTCGTTGGAGAAATTAGGAGGAAATCCCACGGCGGCGAAGATTGGAAGCGAGGTAGAGATCTTTCGACTGCGCATGCCGACTCGCTCCGCTCTTCGGCATGTTTCGCTCAAGATGACAGAAAACAAGGAGCGTGTTTATCAGCGAATCCCCAGCAGAACACCCAGATACGACCGCACCTTAGATAAAAGCGCGGCATCCGCTTTGGAGTGGAACGCTGCCTTGCGCGCCGTCCAGTCCATGCTCTTGATGTGATCTACCAGTATCGCTCCCTCAACTTTGTCGATGCTGGCGGGCAATGCAAATGGATAGGGCTTGCGGCGGCTGGTGAGCGGGCACACGACCGCCAATCCGCTGGCCCGGTTGTAGCTCTGCTCGGTGACCACCAGCGCTGGGCGCCGTTTGGCCTGCTCTCGTCCCACCTGCGGATCGAAGTCGAGCCACACGATGTCGCCTGCCTGGGGCACATAGGAAGACGCGAACCGCGTCACCACTCGACGCTCTCTTTGCCGCGTTCCGGCCCGGTCGGCGTCTCATCGTAGCGGTTCTCTGACGTGATCTGCGCGACCAGTTCTTTCAACGTGGGAATTCTTTGCTTGCGGCGCAGACTGATTTGCCCGGCCGCCGCCTCGATCACGATGGGATCGCCCTCGCGCACCCCCGCCTCTTCCGCCACCGGCTTCGGAATCCGCACCGCCAGGCTGTTCCCCCACTTCACGATTTGTGCTGTGGGCATGAATATCTCATTTTGTAGACACGATATATCTACTATCGTAGATACAAGTATATACCAAACGAATCAACGCGGCAAAAATCCCGCACCCCTCCCACTCCACCATCCTGCCCTTTGCATTCCCTTACGGGGATGGAGTGGGATTTCGGCGAAAGGCTAACCCAAGGTCCCTGGCCTGCGTGTTCGTCCGCCGCCGGGGACGAACACTTCGGTCGGGATGACAGGAAAAAGCAACGTCAACCGCGGCGGACAGGAGTGTCCGCGCCACATGGGTGACCAGATTGACGGTCCTCATCCTGATCCTGCGTCCCGTGATCTTCCGGAGTGTGGTGACCTAACTCTCTTCCGACCGTCCAAACGATTAGTCTTAGGACGGCTACCATGCCCATCCCAATGAATTTACTTTGCATGAAGAAGCTTCGAAGGAAAACGCTGGTAGGTTTGCCGCTGCTGGGTCTGGCGCTGACGGTGTGCCTGTTCGCCGCGCCCCTGTTCGCTGCCCCTATGACCGATACGGACCGCGAACACCTGCTTGTGCACTTCGAGATGACCACGCAAATGGTGGCCGAGGAGGTGCGCGGGTTGTCGCCAGCGCAGCTGGAGTTCAAAGCGTCGCCGGACCGCTGGAGCATCCGGGAAGTTGTTTCGCATCTGGCGGTGGCCGAACCGGACTACTGGCGGGAGATCCAGAAAGCGCTGAAGGCTGCTCCGGACATGAAGGAGAAAAAATCGTCGGCTACCGACGCCGACATTATGTGGTACGGCATCGATCGCGTGGTGCATACCAAGACCGGCGGGGGGCACGAGAAAGTCGATACCTACAAGGACCTGGGCGAGGCGCTGGGAAAGTTTCAGGCGCTGCGCGCCATCATGATCGAATACATCAAGACCACCAACGACGATTTGCGGGCGCACAGTTTTGGGGATTACGGAGAAGTGATCGATTGCTGGCAGTGGATGCTGGAGATATCCACGCACGCCGAGAGGCACATCCAGCAGATTCGCGAGATCAAGAACGACCCCAACTTCCCGAAGAAGTGAATGGGGCAGGGATTCGTCTCCACATAATTTTGGCTCGCCAGAAAGTCAAAAGCCCACCCTCTCGCAAAAGCTGCGACAAGCATAGGACACCCGATTCTTCCCGAGAACTGAACGCTGGCAACTGAGAACTGCACTTACGTTCCCTCGCTCCACCCCCTCCAGTACTCCTCCTGCTCCGGAGTCAGCCGGTCGAGCTTGATTCCCATCGACTCCAGCTTCATATTGGCTACGCGCTTGTCGAGTTCGTCGGGGACGCGGTGACCTTTTCTCCAGCGTCTTGAAATTCTTGACCATGTACTCGACCGAGAGCGCTTGGTCGGCGAAGCTCATGTCCAACCGTGACGCTAAGATCAACGGAGTCAACAGTTCGGTTAGGTAACCAGAGATGGTGACCGAAGTGCGTTGCGGCAGCTATCCGCTCAGGCTAATGTTCTCTGATCAAATGAACTGAAGCCCACGGAACGCCGCTCGGAATCCCATCATAAGGACCCAATGACTACTGCAAGCGTTCATCGCAGTCAGATAGCAAAACGCCGGAGCAGTCGAATAGGCCTCAACGCTCCGGTAGGGCTGTCGGGTGAAGATCGCCAAAAGTGTTCCTTTACGATGCCCGCGAAAGCCACCAAGCTGAATAAGCATGGAGCCGCCATCCAACTGAATCGTGAGTTGCTGGTTGGCTCGACTGTGGTCGTGCGAAATAAGAATGGCACTCAGGTTTCTGCTCGCGTGGTCTCGCAGTTGGCTGCCCTCCAGGGAATCCCCACTTACGCGATCGAGTTTGCCGAACAGGACGACAGGGTAGAGACCTTTTGGGGAATCACGTTCCCACCCGTTGAAAGCAGAGAAACTACTGCGCGGGCTGAGGAGCAATCTGGAATCGCGCGCCGCAGGCGGGGCGCTGCGTCTCCGCAAGACTGACCTGACTCAGTTGAGCGTAAGAGTGCTCGTTGCGAGAGTGACTTGTAGCGACTCGAATGAAGCTGAGCCAAACGGAAAACGAAGACGGTCGGCGCCGATCTCACTTCTTCTTTTGTTTTTGTTGCGAGGCTTTTTGCGCTGCGGCGAACTGTGCCTGAAGCCGGTCCAGGGTCGGCTGTATTTGTCGCGGGTCGCGAATGCAATTCAAAAACACGAGCCGGGGATCTTCCTGCAAGGGAAATCCACCGAAATTGTGCCAGTCGACGGGAAGCGGCGGCCCGCCAGGAGCGCCTGGAGCGGGAATCGCGTCCGGAAGCCGAAAACCGTACATACTTCCGCCCGCCAGGGTTTCGTGAGGATACTGCATGAGCCACAGGCAGTTGTGGCCATCTGCAATCATGCCCGCCGAAACTACGGCCCACTGCCCGGCGTCAGCCGCTGCCGGTTCCTGGCAGTTCCAGAATTGCGCTTCGGGAACATACGCCGTTGGCTCAGAGAAACCGTACTCATCCAGCAGCACGTGTTTCACTCCACGCTGCCGCACGATTCGCTCGACTTCAGGCAGCGCCTGGTTCCAATCGAGATTCGAATCATTGAGCAGCGCGTAGCCGGGCCGTCCCATACTCAATGAGTTAAGAAAGGGGAAATAAAAAGGGTAGCCGCGAACCGCGACGAACAGCATCGCCAGGGCGAGAGCTATTGTGATCCAGCGAGCGCCCTGTGCCATGCGCCAACCAGACCGCTGCAGCGACGTGATCATTCGAGGCAACGGCGCCAGCATAAGAATCAGCAGCGCCAGGGGTACGGAGAAGTGCCGGATGCTGAGATCGAGGCGGCTCAGAATGCACGCGAGAGTGAAAACGAGAAAAAACATCCACAGCGCACGCCAGTGCAATTCCATTCCTTCGGCGGCGACGGCGAATTCTTTTTTCAGACGCAGCCTTCCGAGTGTAAGGACCGTGAGCGTCAGAACCAGCAGTGCGAGGAACGCCAGTGGCGATTTCAGAAGAAACACGACGGGAAAATAAAACCACACGCCGTGCGGATAGGAATGACCCAACACGTAAGTCGGCCGGCTCGCCTGGATGGCAAAACCGAACAGCCCTCTCAAGTACATCCAGAGCGGCATCAGCAGACGGCGCAACGGCGGCGACGCGGGAAAATGTGGCACTAGATTAAACGAGTCCGTCGGCTGGTTCCAGGAGAGGACCAGATACACCACATACACGACAACCGCAGCCAGCATCGTGCCTTTAACCAGACTCCGAAAGCGTTTCCGCCGCCAGGCTCGCCGTTCGGCTTTGTCTGCCGGCAAAAGCGCCCCTGGACGCAATCGCAGGCTCAAGATGAAAGCCAGAAAACAAAAGAACAAAAGTCCCGAGGAAAACTTCGACAGAAGCGCCCCAGCAAAGGCGAATCCGAACTTGACCACAGCCGCGCGGCTGGGGTCGCGCCACATCGCGGCGAACGTCCACAACGTGAGCACGCAAAACAGCGTGACCACAATGTCGGTCAGGACCAGTGGACCGAACGCCAGGAACATGGGCATGGTGGCATAGGCAAGCAGGCACAGCAGGCCTCCCCAGGTGTCACCCAATTTCGTGCCGTAGGCAAACAGGACCCAGCCCAACAGAAGTGTGATCAGCAACATTGGCACCCGCGCCCAGAACAAGGTCGTGTAGGGATCGTTCCACTGCATGATCACGGCATGCCCAAAGACCCACTCACCGAGATACTCGCGAAAGATTCCGGCGCTGACCGACCACGACAAATCGGAGTAGTCGGCGTGGGCCCCGCGCAACACCAGCGGGATCGCCGCCAGCACTTTCGCCAGAGGGGGATGCTCCTCATTCATCCGGTAATCGAGCTTCTGCAGATAACTGACGCCGGCGCCCACGTGCGCAACTTCGTCCACAGTCACTGATTCGCGCCGCGCCGCTCCACCGGCCAAGACAGCCATCATGAGAAGCAGCAGGACAGCTAAAGCCGAGGCATTGCGTCGTGTGGGTTGTTCGTCGTTCATGCGATTGAATTCTTTCTGGTGACTCGGTCCCGCGAACGGGAAGTGGATGCAAGTATATCCAGTGAGCAGGCGTTTTCTTGATAAGAGTGAACCGCGCCGCAGTTCTATTCGCTGCTTGGAAATCGTCGAGAAATTCCGAGCGGGACACGACCATGGAATCCCACCGTTCGCAAGGAGGGCGAAGGGTGGAGCACCCGGCTACTTCACGGTGAACGGCGCTGACGCCGTCACATTCTCCCATTCGACGAGCAGTTTTCCTTTGGCGCCGCCCTCCCCCGACAGCGTGATCTTGAGGGTTTCGACCTGAGATGACGGCTTGCCCATGGTGAGCGAAGCGCGGCCCAGTTCGGTGGCCGGATCATTGGTGGTGGCGCCCTCGCGAATGCCGTCCGGTGATTTCCCCACGCCCCAGATGTGGCGGGCGCCATCCATCAGGGTTTTGTTGACGATCAGCTTCCACTGGCCGTTGTCGAGGTCGGCGTACAGGGTGTAGTCGCCCTTAGGAATGGCGAGGCCGTTCAGGTCGAGGTCGGCGTCGGTGTGCAAAACAGTGGCGTAATCGGCGCCCAGACGCCACACGGTGCCATCCGGCTGGAGCGCGCCCGCGCCATTGAAAATGTGGCGACCCCTGACGGAGGGAGCGTGGTAGTAGATCCAAATATTCCTGCCGTTGACGGTGACGCTGGTTTCGGCGCTCGGACTCTTGGTGTTCTTAGTGACCAGGTCTTCCTTTTTCACCTGGGCGACGGCCAGCATCATGCCGCTTAACACAAGAGCACTCAATAGGATTCGTTTCATTTCCGCTGTCGTTTCTTTCTCCAGGGAGTATACAACGCTCGAAGGAAGGGGCACCCGGCACCCGGTCAGTGTTACCCGCCCACTTCCACTACGTTGGCTGGGCCGCCATACTTGTTGACGGTTTCCTCCACCTCTCTCCGCTTTTCCATCGCAAGCTGAAGGCACAAGGCAGCGAATGCATGCCAATCTGAGTTGCTGGCATCGCCCCTGACGTCACCTAAGGCATCTTTCGCATCCTGCAGGATGTGCAGCGCTAGCCCCAGTTTCCATTTCATACAGGGTGTTCGCCCGGTATCCAGTGTGGAACGTAGCGTGGTGATTCGAGTGAATTCTTCGTCGACTTGTGTCTCAAGATTGTTGGGCATGCCCCATTTTACTCTGGTGCTAGAATCCGGGGCATGAGCGCCGAAGAGGAAAAGTTCCTAATTGTTCATAAGGCAAACGTCTAATTGCGAAACAGATTTGAGCGCGAATTCTAGCACAAAGCCGATCCAACGCGGCACATAGTTGTGGTTAAGTCCCGCCTCCCTTTATCCACCCCTGCTAACGGATTTGGGCGAGGTTCGTCCAATCTGCCATAAGGGGTTAAGGCCATGAAAAATACGCAGGCATGGGGATGGCTGGCGGCCGGGGTGTTGGCCCTGGGATTGAACGGCATTTATCAGGACGGTGGCGCGGCTTGGGCGCACCGGGCGGTGAATGAAATGACGGCCCGGATCGCGGATCGGTCGGAAGCTGTGCTGGCGTTGGCGTCGGGGCGCGCTGACTGGTTCGCGGCGAAAGCAAACTTGGTTGGTGCACGGAACGAGACTGCGTCCTGCCGCTTGGCCACGGCGGTGGCGCGTTTCCAGACCAGGATTGCCCGAACACAAACGGGACTCGCCAGCTTTGAAGCGATGTCGGCGCGGGAACAAGCGCAGTTTGCACGGTTGGAAGCGAATCGGGCGAGGATTGAGGCGCAGATTTCACGAGTCCGGTTCGCTCCGGCTTTTAACACGGTAGAGATTCCCGCGATTTGTCCACGGGCGCGGGTAAGGATTCCGCGGGCGCCTGCGGTGAGGATTCCGGCTCCCGTTGTGCATCTTGATATGCCGGGGCTCGGACCGGTTTAGAATTCCTTCCTCCGAACGGGGCGGACACGGCGAAACTGCCGTGTCCGCTTTTTCTTGCTCATCGAGACTCGCAAGTACTTCCGGCAGCGGCTGGGCTTCGCCTTGGCCGGGACGGGTGAATGCGCCCGTCCCCACACGAGCCTCTCCTACAAGAGCCTGTGCAGACGAGCCCGGGGTCCGTCCTAAGTTTCTCCCTGGATGATGTTCAATGCGATTCCTGGCTGTGCAAAAGTTTGTTATTTTGTCTGTCTCAATTCGCGAAATGAAGTTATAGTTTGAGTGCTCAGCGATTCACTAGCGACAACTGACTCTACTGATGGCGCGGAAATCGGGCCCCACCATCTTGCAGGAGGAGTTGTATCCACCCAGCGCTGGAGCCGCGCGCCCGGGCTTTCATGACTTGCGCGAGCCTGATTTGAACCAGCGCGATCTGGAGATCGACGATGCGCGCCTGGTCGACCTGGATGTGGATGAGGAATCCCCATTTCTGCGCGGGCAAAAGCGCATCTCCGCCCGCCGAAGTTCTCTTCCTAAAAAGACTGCAAACCGTTTGTTGTGGGGAGTAGCGGCGGCCGCTATGTGTTGCACAGCGGCGCTGGCTGCGGCGTGGCTCTATCACTACGGCGAACACTCGTGGCGCTTCCGCGTGCAATCGAGCGACAACATTGAAGTCACGGGAATGCAGAACGTGACCAAGTCGCAGATCATGGAGGTGATGGGCGCGGATATTGGGCGGAACATTTTTTTTATTCCGTTGGCGCAGCAGAAGGCGCAACTGGAACAAATTCCGTGGGTGGAATCGGCCAGCGTGATGCGTTTTGTTCCCAACCGCCTGAAAGTCGAGATTCAGGAGCGCACGCCGGTGGCGTTCGCTCGCGTGGGGCCGCGTATGTCATTGATTGACGCCAGCGGCACGCTGATGGAGTTGTCACCGAAGCACAAATATTCCTTTCCCGTGATCCTGGGGATGAATCCAGGTGAGCCGCTCTCGACGCGCGCGCCGCGCATGAAGACCTATAGCCAAATGGTCCAGGAACTGGATTCTGGCGGAGCGCGCTATTCGCAGGATCTCAGCGAAGTGGATCTTTCCGATCTCGAAGATGTGAAGGTGCGGGTGAACGATCCGGCGGGCGATGTGCTGGTTCACCTGGGCTCATCCGATTATTTGCGGCGCTACAAAATCTACGTGACTCATGCGCAAGGTTGGCGGCAGCAGTTTCAAAAGCTGGAGTCGGTGGATCTGCGCTATGACAACCAGATCATCGTGAATCCGGATATGGAGAGAACGGCGAAGCAGTCGCCATTGAGTCCGGGCATGGCGAAGGTGGCGGCTGCTGCGGGTGTAAAGCCTGCCGCCCTGATCACCCGCATTGCGCCGCACGATCGCGCCCTGCCCAAGCCTGCGTTCGAGCTAAGCGAAAAGAAGCTAAAGCCCGACACCACAGTCAAGCCGGCAGTCAGGAAAGCTGCAAAGAAACGTCCGGCGAAACCGGCGCCTGTCGCAAAGAAGTCCGCGCCGCTGGCGCAGCGGGCAGTACGCCCCCTGGACAGCCACCGGGACGGCGGCGCTACCAAACCGTCCAGCGCCAAATCGGTAACGGCAGGCCGGAAGCCGAGTCCGGCGATTGCCAAGACCCAGGCCAGTCCTGGGCCGAGCGATTGATATTTCAAATTCGTACGAAGTTGAGCAGTTTTTATCGAGGACTAATTAAACGATGGCGAATCAGCAGGGAAATGTTTTGACGGCAATTGATGTAGGCAGCGCCAAGACTTGTGCGCTGATGGTAGAGGTCGGCGATGGCGGCTTGCGCTATCGCGGGCACGGGGTTGCGGAGTCGCGGGGCTCGCGCAAGGGCGTGATCGTGGAGCTGGACAAAGCGGTTGCAGCCATACAGAAGGCGGTGGAAGCGGCCGAAGACGCGGCGGGAGCGGCGGTCGAGCATGCCATTATCGGCATTGGCGGATCGCACGTGCGCGGCGTGAACAGCCACGGTGGCATCAGCCTGGGTACGCGTCCGCGGGAGATTGGGCGCGACGAGATCAAGCAGGCAGTCGAGCGAGCGCGGGCGGTTCCGCTTCCCGCGGACCGCGAAGTTCTGCATCTGCTGCCGCAGGAATTTATTCTCGATGATCAGTCGGGCGTACACGATCCGCTAGGCATGATGGCAGCACGGTTGGAAGTGCGGGTCCATCTGGTCACGGCGGCGGCGAGTGCTACGCAGAACGTGATCACGGCAGTGAATCGCGCCGGCGTGCACGTGGACGACACCGTCTTTGAGCCGCTGGCGGCGGCCGATTCCGTGCTGCGGGCCGACGAACGCGAGTTGGGAGTTTGCCTCGCCGAGATTGGTGCAGGATCTACAGAGCTAGTTGTTTTTGTCCAGGGAGCGGTCGCTTATACCGGAGTGATTCCGGTGGGAGGCGATCACTTCACCAGTGATTTGTCGATGGGGATGTGTACGCCATTAGCGGAGGCGGAGAAGATCAAGAAAATTTTTGGGAACGCGATTGTGACGTTGATTCCGGAAGGCAACGAAGTGGAGGTGCCATCGGTGGGCGATCGGCCTTCGCGTTTATTGCCGCAGCGGTTGGTGGCGGAAATCCTCGAGCCGCGGGCGCGCGAGCTTTTTGAAATGATGCGGGAGAACCTGCGGCAGAGTGGCATGTTCGACGCGTGCCTCGCGGGCATTGTGCTGAGCGGCGGCGGTTCGCGGCTGCCCGGAATTTTCGATGTAGCCGAGTCGGTCTTGAGGCGTCCGGTTCGGCTGTCGTGGCCTACACCTCTGGCAAAAATGCCTGCCACGCTGGCCGAGCCGGAGTATGCCACGCTGATCGGGATGGTGAACTACGGACAGCGGGCGCGCGTGGCGCGTGGGTTTCAGGGCGACCGGTGGGGATCGAGATTGAAGGCGATGCTGGTGGGGTAGGGCGGAAGAGAAAAGATGTTCTTCGCGCTCTTTGCGGATTTTCTCCGCGGCTTTTGCGGTTAAATGCTTGCGACTTAGCTCAAAGAGCTTTTAACCGCGAAGGTCGCCAAGAAAGGCCGCAAAGCTCGCAAAGGAAGCAATCCAAATCAGGTGGACTATATGAAAAACGATCCAACGAAAAACGATTCGAGCATTCGCATCAGTTTCAACGAGGAACCTCTTAACGATGCCAAAATCAAAGTAATTGGTGTGGGCGGCGGCGGCGGCAACGCGGTGAACCGCATGATCGATGCCGGAGTGGAGGGCATCGAGTTCATCGTGGCCAACACGGACTTGCAGGCGCTGCGTCTGTCGCGGGCGCCGGTGAAGTTGCAGCTCGGAGTGAAGCTCACCAATGGGCTGGGCGCGGGTGCGAATCCCGAAGTCGGCCGGAAGGCGGCACTCGAGGATTCGGACAAAATTATCGAAGCACTCGAAGGCGCTGACATGGTGTTCGTGACGACTGGCCTGGGCGGCGGCACGGGTACCGGGGCGGCGCCAATCATCGCATCACTGGCTTGCGAGATGGGCGCGCTCACGGTCGCTGTGGTCACGAAGCCGTTTTCCTTTGAAGGCCGACGGCGCATGACCCAGGCCGACCGCGGCATCGCCGAACTGATGGAATCGGTGGATACGACCATCGTGATCCCCAACGAGAAGTTGCTTGCCGTGGCGGAGAACGCGGGATTTTTCGAATCGTTCAGAGTCGCCGACGACATTTTGCGCCAGGGTGTGCAGGGAATTTCCGACATCATTACGATTCCCGGCATCATCAACCGCGACTTCGCTGATGTGAAGACGATCATGGCTCGGATGGGTTATGCGGTGATGGGAACGGCGACGGCCAGCGGACAGATGCGCACCATTGAAGCGGCGCAGCGCGCCATTGCATCGCCGCTGCTTGAGGCGGGCGCTATTGATGGAGCGCGCGGCATTCTGATCAACATCACCGGATCCTCTTCGCTGAAGCTGGCTGAAGTGCAGCAGGCTTGCAGCATCATCCAGAGCGCGGCGCATGAAGATGCGAATATTATTTTCGGCGCAGTGCTGGATGAAAAGATGAAAGATGCGGTGAAGATTACTGTGATCGCCACTGGCTTCCGCGAGATTCCGCGAGTGCAGCGGAAGACGGAAACGCATCACTCGTTTGCTGCAACGCATGACGATGCAATGGATTTCCCAGAGTCGGCCGAAGTGCCGTCATTCGAGGAACCCATGCCTGCCCGAATGTTGGAAGAACAGAGGAGGGAAGAATCCGCACCGTCTCCGTTTGCGGCGGCGCACGCGAGCGCGGAAGTAATCTCGCTCGACACCATGCGCAGCGCGATGGTGGCAAACTTTGAACAAGAGGACTTGGACGTTCCTGCGTTTCTGCGGAAACGCGGCGAAGTGATGTGAGCGCAGGTCCGGTGCCACTGAGGGAAAAGATTTTCCCACGGGCAGTATCTTTACAGTCATCAGGTACACGTTACTGAGGCAGGCAGTACCGAAGTTTATTCCCATTTAAGTACTTGTTCCATAATGGGTTAGATCGAAATTGATGTTTGGGTCGAGAAAAACTTTGTTATTGCCTCAAATGCCCTAACTCTCGTAGTATCGCGAAGATGGCTAAAGTTACCGGTCCCGCCGGTGGCTGGCAGTCTTCGTGCATCGAAACAGGTAGGAATCCGGGGAAACAAAGAAGATGTCCAAGTTGGGAACGTGCTGCCTTCGTCTGATGGTGATGGTAAGTGGGATAGTGTTGGCGCCGGTGATGTGGGCGGCCCATGTCAATCCGCATTCCTTGAACACCAGCAAGCCTAAATCCACGCAAAAGGTGAGCGAGAGCCAGCATACCAAGCGCCGTATGCGTCACTTGGCGCGCAGTCGTGGCACCGGCGCACACACCGCCAGCCTGACACGAACCTCAACCGGACGAACGGGCGTCAGCGGCCGCCGTCACAGTTATCACGAGCGCTTCTTCATGAGTTCTTTTGCCGAGGGGATTACAGGCGGAGATATCACGGACGGCGAAGATCCCGTGGTGCGCCAGGCAGCCGTCGATGCCTTGGGAAATATGAACGGGACCGTGGTGGCGATTGAACCGACCAGCGGACGAGTGCTGGCGATGGTGAATCAGAAGCTGGCATTGTCGAGCGGCGCGCAACCTTGCTCGACCATTAAACTTTCCGTGGCCCTGGCGGCCTTGAACGAGGGTTTGGTCTCCAAGGAGACTGAAGTTCCGCTCGGGGGCCGCAGCCGGATGAATCTTACCGAAGCGCTGGCGCACTCCAACAACGCGTATTTCGAAGCGCTGGGACGCAAGCTGGGATTTGAAAAGGTCGCTTACTATGCCCATGAGTATGGTCTGGGTGAGTTGGCTGGCTATGACATTCCGGGCGAGCAAATCGGAACGTATCCCGATGAAGTGATTCCCGAAAAATTAGGCGGCGTCGGCAAAATGTGTTCGTTTGGTGAAGGTATTTCCATGACGCCGCTGCAGTTGGGCGCAATGGTTTCGGCCATCGCAAACGGGGGCACTCTTTATTACTTGCAGCATCCTACTACCCCGGAAGAGATCGCGGACTTCCAGCCGCGCATCAAGCGGCAACTCGACATCGCACCGCTGATTCCGGAGATTTCTGTGGGCATGGCCGGAGCAGTACAGTACGGAACCGCCCGGCGTCTCGGCCTCAACTTTAACGAAGAAGAAATTCTGGGTAAGACCGGCACTTGTTCTCATGCGGGTACTCGCTTCGGTTGGTTCGCCTCCTACGCGAATACCAGCAGCGGGCGCATCGTTGTCGTGGTTTTCCTGCAGGGCGGGCGTCCTACATTTGGCCCCAAGGCGGCTGAGATTGCCGGCCACATGTACCGCAATCTCTACGACCACAATTTCTTCATTGCCGGCGCGCCAAGGTCTTCGGACACAGCTACATCCGGCCCCGCCAGCACGACACCCTAGTCTCGACTCTTAGCTTCAATTTTCCAAAAGGCCTCTCTTTCAGAGAGGCCTTTTGCTTGCTCCCAGTCCTGAGTTCACAAGCTTAGAGTCTTCTCACACGGTGAACCCGAATCCTGCCGATAAAGAGCATAGAGGGTTAGCAGACCGTGGTCGGGTGGTCGCTGCCCTCGCGGACTGGTGAAAGTTGGCTGAGATGGCTGTGGGCCAAAGATGAATTCGACGATCTTACTAAGCGGCAGCTACGACTATAGGCTGGTCGCGCTCTCCGTCGTGCTGGCGCTATTTGCCTCCTACGCTGCGCTCGATCTCGCGGGACGCGTAACCGCAGCACACGGATGGGTTCGAGCCATCTGGCTGAGCGGTGGTGCGTCGGCGATGGGACTTGGAATCTGGGCGATGCACTATGTTGGCATGCTCGCCTTAACCATGCCGATGCCGGTTTCTTATCATCTTCCTACCGTTGTGCTTTCGCTATTGGCGGCGATCGGCGCCTCAGGAGTGGCGCTATTCGTGGTGAGCCGGGCGAAGATGAGTGCCGGGCAGGGAATCGCGGGGAGCGTAGTCATGGGCGGCGGGATTGCGGCCATGCACTATATCGGCATGACTGCCATGCGCTGCCCGGCGGTGATTGTTTACGACCGCGGAATTGTAGGGCTGTCGATTGCGCTGGCCATCGTAATCTCCTTCGTAGCGCTGCATCTTACCTTCCGGTTGCGGGACGAAAGCCGGACGAGCCGGCGGAAAGTCATCAGCGCGCTGGTCATGGGCAGCGCGATTCCCTTGATGCACTACACGGGAATGTGGGCCGCGACCTTTCAGCCTTCCGCGGTTGCGCCCGATCTGATAAACGCAATTGGGATTTCTACGCTCGGTGTCGTGGCGATCAGCGGGAGCAGCTTTCTGGTGTTGGGAGTGGCGATTGCCTCATCGTTCGTCGACCGGTTCGTGACCGTCCAAAAAGACGATTTAAAGATGGCTCGGCAGCATGAGCTATATTTCCGGACGCTGGCCGAAACGGTTCCCGAAATCATGTGGACCGCCACCCCGGATGGCGTGGACGACTACTTCAATCCGAAATGGTTTGACTATACGGGGATGACGCTCGAGCAAAGCTGGGGCACGGGTTGGACCGCGGTCGTACATCCCGATGACGTGGCCCCGTGTCTGGCGAGTTGGGAAAATGCGCGAAGGAGTGGCGAATCTTACGATGTGCAGTATCGCCTGCGAGGGAAAGATGGAGCGTACCGATGGTTCCTTGGTCGAGCCAATCCCATTCGCAGCCCAGAAGGGAAGGTTGTGAAATGGTTCGGCACCTGTACTGACATCGAAAATCAAAAGCAAAGCCAACAGATTCTGGAAGAGCAAATCCTGGAACGGACCATACAACTGGGAGAGACTAATACCCGGCTCGAGGAGGAGATGCTGGAGAAAGACTGTGCCCGCAAGGAGCTCGATCAACAGAATGCGCGCATGATGAAAGATCTGGAGAAACGCTCGGAGCGGGCGACCATGCTGGCGAAGATGGGGGAGCTGTTGCAGAGCTGCGTCAGTTTGGAGGAAGTGGTGGCAGCCGCCCTTGGTTTTGCGCCCAAGATATTTCCCACCGCGCGGGGAGCGATGTCGCTCCTGAACGCCTCGCGGAGCCTGGCCGAAGTGTGCGGGTCCTGGACCGGTTGCCAGCTTGCCGCGATGGAGTTCGACCCCATTTCCTGCTGGGCCCTGCGCACCGGACACCCGCATCTGGTGGTGGCCGGCGATTCGACCGCACCGTGCGCCCACGCCGCGAGCGTGAAGCATACTTACTTGTGTATCCCGATCCTGGCGCAGGGGGAAACCCTGGGCATCCTGCACCTGCAGGCTACGGATGAGGAGCCGCAACTGAATGCATCGGAACTTTCGTTCAAGACAACGTTCGCGGCGCAGGTGGGACTATCCATCACCAACATAAGGCTGCGAGAAGCGCTGCGAACTCAATCTGTGCGCGACGCCTTGACCGGGCTCTATAACCGGCGGTATCTGGGAGAGGTATTGGAACGCGAGGTTCGGCGCGCATCGCGAGCAGCGCAGTCGCTTGGAATTCTCATGATCGACTTAGACCATTTCAAGAAGTTCAACGATACCTATGGGCACGACGCTGGGGATGCGGTGCTTCGCGAAATCGCAGTGTCGCTGACCAAAGGCATCCGGGCCGAGGACTTCGTATGCCGGTTCGGCGGAGAAGAATTTGTCGTTATCCTGCCGACTGCGGACCTGGCAAGCTCGCAAGCGCGAGCCGAGCGCTTGCGGTTGAAAACCAAGGAACTGACCATGCTGCACCAGGGTAGATCGATGGGAATGATCACCATCTCGGTCGGTGTGGCCGCGTTCCCCGAACACGGGGAATCGCCGAAGGAGCTAATGGCTGCGGCCGATGCTGCGCTCTACGAGGCTAAACGCGGGGGCCGCGACCAGGTCGTGACGGCAGCGGAGAAAAAGGATGAGGAGTTGGCAGTGCCCGCCGCCGCAGAATCGACTGCCAGTTGGAGTTAAATCGTCACAAACAGTCTTCCCGAGCGAAGCGAGGGATCTTGGTGTTTGCCTCGGCCGCCACTCCTTATGCCCTGCCGGCAAGAACCAAGATCCCTCGCTTCGCTCGGGATGACACCTAAGATTTATTTATTTCTTTCGCTCGTCGCGCTCGACCACGCCGTCCTTGATATTGACGATGCGATGCGCGTATTCGGCAATGTCGTGTTCGTGAGTGACCAGCACAATCGTATTGCCTTCGCCGTGCAGCCGGTCGAACAACGCCATGATTTCGTTTCCGGTTGCCGAATCGAGGTTGCCTGTAGGTTCGTCAGCCAGAATGATGGACGGCCGATTGACCAGGGCTCGGGCGACGGCGACGCGCTGCCGCTGGCCGCCGGAGAGTTCATTCGGCTTGTGCGTCATGCGCGATTCCATGCCGACCGCCGTCAATGCGCCCTTGGCTCGTTCCGTACGTTCGTCCGTGGGAACACCCGCGTAAATCAAGGGCAGCTCCACGTTGTGAAGAGCGGTGGCGCGGGCCAGCAGGTTGAACGTCTGAAATACGAAGCCGATTTCCTTGTTGCGGATGCGCGCCAGTTCGTCATCATCGAGTTCGCTCACCAACTGGCTGTTCAGCCAGTACTCGCCCTTGGTGGGCGTGTCCAGGCAGCCGATCAAATTCATCAGGGTCGATTTGCCCGAGCCCGAGGGACCCATGATTGCCACATACTCGCCGCGCTCAATGCGCAGGTTGACGCCGCGCAGGGCGTGTACCTGCTGCTCCGAGCCCATGTCGTAGGTCTTCCAAAGATCGAGGGCCGCGATCATGCACGATTGCGGCGAAGCTGCGAGGGTGGTTTGGGGCATGCTGATTACTTCGGCGGTAGCCATGTTTTTCTCCTGCTCCGGTGCCACTGAGTTCTCCGTGTTTAAATTCGATTCCCTGGGCTCCGTTGGTTTTCGAGCGAAATCCTCGGTTCTAAGCCTGCGGTTCGAGACCCTGTTCCGGCTCTACGGTTGGACGGATGAGGCCCTCGAACGTCATTACGATTCCTCTTCTTTCTTAGGAACCGAGTTATCGATTTTCACACTACTTCCGGAACGCAGTGTGCGCAAAATCTTGTAACTGCCGGTAATCACTTCGTCACCCTCCTTCAATCCGTCCAGCACTTCGATGTCGCTGGTGCCGGTGATGCCGGTCGTGACCGGAACGAACTCGGCCTTCTTACTGCGGATGACGAAGACGCCCTGGATATCCTGCAGTTGGTCCTTCTTCGATGTTTCTTTGGGAGCGGGTGCGGCGGCATGCACGGAGCCTGGGGTTGACTTCTCCTGCTCCAACTGCGCTTTGCTGCGAAGCGAGAGCGATTGAATGGGTATGGACAGCACGCTGGTGCGCGCGGCTGTCGTGATCTTGGCGGTGGTCGAGAGCCCGGGCCGTAGATCCTGCGGCGGATCGTTCACCGTCACTACTACTTTGAAATCTTTCGCTTCTTCGCTCGCCGTGGTTTGCTGCGATGTGGCGACACCGGTGGAGCGGACGATGGCGTTGTCTCCAATCTCGGAAACGGTGCCGTGAAAAATCTTCTTCGGAATCGCGTCGATAGTGACATCGGCAGATTGGCCGAGGTGTACGTTGACGATGTCGGTCTCATCCACCTTTACTTCAGCGGTGATTACGGACATATCGGCGAGCGTCATCAGCGTGCTGCCGAGAGCATTTTGAATTCCGATGACGACGGACTCGCCTTCGCGTACGGGCAAGTTCGTGATGACGCCATCGTAGGGGGCTGAATAGGTGGTCTTCTGGAGCACGTCTGCCACGCGAGTGAGATTGGCGCGCGCCTGCGATACGTGGCGGTCGGCGGAATCGTTCTGAGCCTTCGCCTGGGCAACGCGCGCTCGAGCTTGTACCAGTCCGGAATCGGCGGTGGCCCAGGCGTTTCTGCGCATATCAAAATCGGATTTTGAGATCAGGCCATCTTTGAAGAGATCTTGCGCGCGAGCCCAGTCGAGCTTGTTGCGGTCGTAATCGCCCTGGGCTCGTTGCAGATCGGCGTCGGAGGTGTTGAGCGCCGCCGCCGCGGCGATCGCATCCGTTTCCGCGGCCTGCACCGAGGCTTGGCCCGCGCTCACGTCTGCCGACGACTGCACGTTTTCCAGTTGCGCCAGCAATTGGCCCCTCTTGACGTGATCCCCTTCCTTCACGTA
>Ga0210400_10001421_pt1 | contig 23877 bp, 19 predicted proteins | sample IncBWH26MmetaG_FD_155456 | JGI IMG/M metagenome (GOLD analysis project Ga0210400, IMG submission 155456) | Forest soil microbial communities from Barre Woods Harvard Forest LTER site, Petersham, Massachusetts, United States - Inc-BW-H-26-M | ecosystem: Environmental > Terrestrial > Soil >...
CACCGGGTCGACCGGGCGTTCGCGCCTGCCGCAGATCCGCTACACCTATCCGCTGCCCTACGGCATGTCGATCGCGGTCGCGGCCGAGAACCCGGATTCGGACTTCACCGGGCCGTTCGGCGCCTTCCAGACCGACACCAACGGCATCCCGACCGCGGCCAACTGTGCCGCCCTGACGCAGACGGCGTTGACCACGGCGACATTGACGGGCGGGGTGCTCGCGACAACCAACGCGGCGACCAACATCACCAATCTGTGCTCGGGCAACGCCGCCTTCTTCAACGCCGGGCAGAATTTGGCACCCGACTTCGTCGCGCGGTGGCGCATCGAGCAGCCCTGGGGACATCTGCAGATCGGCACGGTGGTGCGCGACATCACCCTGAACGACGGCGAGTTCCTGAACCGCAGCTGGATCGGCTATGGCGGCGCGATCTCCGGCAACTTCTTCACCTGGGGCAAGGACAATTTGACCTGGGGTTTCGCGGCCGGCGACGGCATCGGCAACTACATCGCCAATATGAACGCCGGCGGGGTGGCGACCAATTTCGGCGGCGCGCTGGCCGGACAGGCGTTCAACGGCACCGACAGCCGGTCGTTCTTCACCACCAACCGCAGGCTTTATGACTCGGCGGTCTCCGGCTCGCCGGTAACCATCTTCGGCACCCGTATCGGCTACCAGCATTGGTGGACCCCGGAGCTGCGCTCGACCGTCGATTTCAGCATGGAGCACGCCGACATCAGCGGCTTCTATCTGCAAGCCTCGGGTCGCGCCGCGGCTAACAAGGAGCTCAACCTGGCGCATGCCAATCTGATCTGGAGCCCGGTGGCATTTGTCGATCTCGGCGTCGAGGGCGCCTGGGGGCATCGCGTCACAGTCAGTAACCTGCGTGGTGATGCCTGGACCCTGCAGACCTCACTGAAGTTCCGCTTCTAGTCACGCGTCCCGAGGCCGGCAACACACGACTGACCGAACGGAGGAGCGCAGAGATGATCCGAGTGATCGACGGGCTCCCGGACAATGTCGTCGGTATCGTGGCCAGGGGGCGGGTCACGGTCGAGGATTGCGACAAGGTCCTGAAACCGGTGATGGAGACCTCGCGGAAGCATGACAAGGTCCGGCTCTATTACGAGATCGGCTCGCGCATACCCGGGGCCAAATGGGATGATCTGAGGCTCGGCGTCGGCAGCCTGCCGCAATGGGAGCGGGTCGCGGTCGTCACCGATGACGGCTGGGTCAGGCATACCGTCAAGGCGCTGCGCTTTCTGATCGGCAGTGAGATCCGGGTCTTCACGACCTCCGAGGCCGGGGACGGGCTGGCCTGGATCCGGTCGCGCGAGCGCGGTGCGGCGGAGTAGGGCAGCTTATCAATCGGCCGCGGAACAGAGCGGCTTACCCGGCGACGTCCGCGATCGCGGATAACGCGCTCAGGAATGCCGTCAAGGCGCTCAACAAGGCCGCCGATTTGTTGAGATGAGCGGCCTCTATCAGGGCAGCATGCGACTCGACCATCCGCTGCACGATAAGGTGGCCGAGATCATCGATTGTCACCTGACGCGGCACCCTGACGCTGCTCGCCTTCAGCCAACGCCATGCCGCCCAAAAACCTGTTGCCATCGTGGCGACCGTGAACGCGATGACAGATACGAATGCGTCACGTTCTTGTCTTCGTCCTGCGCCCTTCCTTGCGGCACGGTTCTTTGATGCGCCGGCCACCGCGCGATGACAATCGCCCGCGGTGTCGCGAGGTGCATGTAGGGGTCGCATGCCGTCGGGTTTGCTTCGGTTTCGGCGGGCGGTAAGGTAGGTCCGCCTGTTCAACGGGAGCGGCGCCGGGAATGAGCGTGCGAGAAAAGTCCTTCGAACCCGAAGCCGCCTGTCCGCTCGACGGCGTCCGGGTAATCGACCTGTCGCGGCTCGTGGCCGGCAATGCGGTGTCTTCGCAGCTTGCCGATTTCGGCGCCGAAATCCTGAAGATCGAGGATCCAGTCAAAGGCGACCCGCTGCGCGCCTGGCAGACCGAGGGCGTCAGCGTCCATTGGAAGCTCTATGCCCGGAATAAGAAGAGCGTCGCGCTGAGCCTGCGCGACCGCCGCGGCCGCGATCTGCTGCTCGATCTGGCAGCGAGCAGTGAGGTGCTGATCGAGAATTTCCGGCCCGGCACACTGGAAAAGATGGGTCTCGGGCCGGAGGTGCTGCATGCCCGCAATCCGCGCCTCGTGATTGTGCGCGTATCGGGCTGGGGCCAGGACGGACCCTATCGCCACCGGCCCGGTTTCGGCACGCTGGTCGAGAGCATGTCGGGCTATGCCGCGCGCACCGGCTTTGCCGATCGCGAGCCGGTGTTGCCGCCGACCGCGCTCGCCGACATGGTCGCTGGGCTCTACGGCGCCTTCGCGGTGATGGTCGCGCTGCGCCAGGTCGAGGTCGAGGGTGGCGCCGGACAGGTCATCGACCTGCCGTTGCTCGACCCGCTGTTCTCGTTCACCGCCACTGAGGCGCCGATCTATACGATGACCGGCCAGATCCGGCCGCGCACCGGCAGCCGCTCCGAGACGACGTCGCCGCGTAACGTCTTCCGCACCAAGGATGGCCGCTACATCGGCATTTCCGCCTCGATCCAGGCGATGACCGAGCGGCTGCTGCGCGCGGTCGGGCAGGCAGACATGATCACCGACCCGCGCTTCCGCACCAACACCGACCGGGTGCGGCACGCCGAGGAATGCGAGGCGCCGATTGCCGAGTTCATCGCCGCGCGCACGCTCGATGAGAACATGCAGGCCTTCGCCGCCGCCGAGGTCACCGCCGCGCCGGTCTATGACATCGACCAGTTCCTCGCGGACCCGCATGTCGTCGAGCGGGAAATCGTCGTCGACTTGCCTGACGAAGAGACCGGGCGCCTGGTGATGCACAACATCATCCCGCGGCTGTCCGACACGCCGGGCCGGCTGCGCTTGCCGGCGCCGAGCCTCGGCGAACACACCGCCGACATCCTCGGTCAACTCGGCGTGGATGCTGCGGGGCTCGACCGGCTGGCATCGGACGGGGTGATCAGCATCGGGAGGCGGCAAGCATGAACCAGAAGACCCTGCCAGTGTGGCGTTCGATGCTTTTCGTTCCGGTGACGCAGCGCCGCTTTGTCGAGGGCGCGGCGCGGCGCGGCGCCGATGCGATCATCCTGGATCTCGAGGAAAGCGTCGCCGCCTCCGAGAAGGAGCGCGCTCGCACTCTGGTGCCCGAGGCGGCGGGGATCGTGTCCTCAGGCGGCGCTGATGTCGTGGTACGGCTCAACCGACCATTGCGCATGACGGTACGCGACCTCGAAGCGGTGATCGGGCCCGGGGTGCAAGCCGTGGCCTTGCCGAAGGCCGAGAGCGCCAATCATGTTCGGCTGGTCGCCGAGATCATCGACGAATTGGAAGCCGAGCGGGGCATGCCGCTTGGTACGACCAAGATGCTGGCGATGGTCGAGACTACTGACGCGTTCTTTCATATCCACGAGATTGCTAAGGCGTCGCCGCGGCTGGTCGCGCTCAATTTCGGCGCCGAGGACTTTGCGCTGTCCGCCGGCATGGTGCCGGAGGCCGAGGGCCTGTTCATGCCGAAGCAGATGTGCGTCTTCGCGGCGCGTGCCGCCGGCATCATGCCGCTCGGGTTTGTCGGGACGGTCGCCGAATTCCATGATCTCGACGACTTCCGCGAGACCGTGCGCCGGTCGCGCCGCATCGGCTTTGTCGGCGCCAGCGTCATCCACCCCAGCCAGGTCGCGATCCTCAACGAGGAGTTCCGCCCGAGCGCCGCGGAGGTCGATCACGCCGGCCGCGTCGTTGCCGCCTACGACAAGGCGCTCGCGGAGGGAGTCGGCGCCGTCACGGTCGACGGCAAGATGATCGATGTGCCGGTCGTCGAGCGCGCCAAGCTGCTGCTCGAGCGCGAGGCGGCGATCGCCGCGCGCGAGAAACGGACCTCTGGCGCCGTATCGGTCGTGAATCGTTGAATCTGGCTGACCGTTAACCGTGACCATGCGCCTGGGTTTGAGGGCGGCCCTTCTAGCAGCAATGTCCTGGCGATTTCCAAAGTCGCAGAGAGGGCAAGAGCAGCGGCGCGACCGCCAGGAAGTGGACGCATCTACCCGCCACGGCGAGAAACTAGCAAGCGAGATGCCGCTGGACGAATGGGCGGCGTTCCAAACCCTGATCCGAGAAATACATCACAGCGAACAAGATCAACAAGCGGCAGAGCGCGAACTCGCGGCCGCTCAGCTTAGGACCGCCAAGGCCCTTAATCGGATCACAGCTGTAGGGGCAATCGTGGGTGCGATCAGTTCTCTCGGCGTTATCGGTTCTCTGGTCATAGCCAAGATTGCCGCCGACGACGCGCATATGGCGCTGGTTGCTGCTAATCGAGCTTGGATCGGTCCGGTTAGCGCAACACTCGGCGCTATACCGAGCGCTCCGCCAGCCGACGACATTCCTGTCCCGCTCCCATTCCGCAACACTGGGCACGAACCTGCGACAGACGCCTCGATAGTTGGCGGCTCCGACAGTATTTTGATCGACGCGACCTACGATGAAATTCACGCCAGGGAACAGTCTTTTGAAGATTACTGCTTCTCCATCCCTGCCGCAAAAGGTGCGGCATCTGCTGCATCCATTGTCGTTTTCCCCGGCGGCAACGCCAGCAACGACTATAATGCATCGATTACGATAAGATCCGATCTGATCGATTGGGATGTGGTTTACGGAAGGAAATACGTTTACGTACATGCGTGTGTTATTTATCAGACGTTCGATGAAGTACGGCATACTTCGGTTTGCTACTATGCGCAGGCTGGCAAGACTATTGGCAGCCTGCCCTTCTGCGATAAGGGAAATAAGGCGGACTAGGAGAAGTAAACTGGCATGCAGCGGAATGGCAAGCGCCAGGGAAGCGAAGTGACCGATACCGCCGCACGGGAAGAAAAGAAGCGGGCGGCTGGGTTTGCCGCCCGCCTAACCAGTATCGCTGCTAGGCCTTATTCGGCGGCTTGCTTGGCCGGTGTCAGCTCGTAACGGTCCATACCGAGTTCGATCGACTCGTCCCAGCCGCGCTGGCGCACGTCGAAGTGCACCGCATCGGGGCCGAGATATTTCAGATTAACCATCTCGCTCGGCGGCGCGCCGGGGGTCACCTCACGCGGCCGGTTTCGGTCCATCGGGACCGGCTGGACGCCCGACGCTTCCAGGGCTTGCGCCGTCGTCTGAATATCGTCGACCTGGAAGCCGATGTGATGGATGCCGCGCAGCTCGGAGGTCTGTCCCGGTCCGAGCTTCGGCGCATCGCCGTCGCCATATTTCAGGATGGCGAAATAGATATAGCCGTCGCTGAGCCAGACGCCCTTCGCACCGGTATCGGTCGGGCGGCGATAGAGCTCCGTCAGACCGAAATGCTTTTTGTAGAACTCTGCCGTCTTCGCGGGATCGTCGGTCACCAACGCGATATGCTTGATGCGAGCCATTGGCTTCCTCCCAGAGTGAATGCACTCAAGAAGCGTAGCACGGGTTGACGCTCCTCACCCAACCGCCTGTTTGCGCTGAGCCGCGCGGGATCGTTAGACTAGCCGGCGCTGAATTGAGCGGGAGGGAACGAGATGGCCGAAGCAGCTTCGATGAACGGCGCAGAATGGCTGGCGCGAGCCTTGGCCGGCACCGGCATGACCCATGTCTTCTTCGTCGAGTCGGTGATGCGCCGCACATTGCTGCAATTGACCGATCTTGGCGTCAAGCCGGTGCTCGCCCATTCGGAAAAGGCGGCCGCCTACATGGCCGATGGCTATGCCCGCGTCGCGAGGCGGCCGGGCGTCTGCATGGCGCAATCGGTGGGCGCCGCGAACCTCGCCTCCGGCCTGCAGGACGCCTGGCTCGGGCGGATTCCGGTCATCGCGCTGACCGGCCATAAGGAGCCGTCGTTCCAGCACCGCAACTCCTACCAGGAGATCCCGCACGCACCGCTGTTTTCGGCGGTGACCAAGTTCTCGACACCGGTTCTCTCGACGAGCGAGCTGCCGCGCCTGTTGCGCCATGCCTGGCGCGCCGCCTTGGCCGAGACGCCGCGCCCGACGCATCTCGATTTCAACGGGCTCCAGGCGGACGTCATCGAGCTCGGCCAGACCGCCGAGCCGCCAATCATCGAGAGCGAGGCGCGGCCGATCCCGGTGCACCGGCCGGTTGCCGAGGAGCGCGACATCAAACGCATCGCGGAGTTGCTGACCGGCACCCGGCGGATCGCGATCGTCGCGGGTGACGGCGCCGCGACATCGTTGGCCGGCCCGGAGGTGCTCGCCCTGGCCGAGGCGCTCGCCGCCCCGGTCGCCACGACACTCGGGGCGCGCGGCATCATCCCGACGCGGCATCGGCTGTCGGCCGGTGTCGCCGGCAGCTATTCGGCGCCGCCGGCCAACCGGATCGTGCATGGCGCCGATCTCGTGCTCTTCATCGGCTGTGACACCGGCGACCAGGTGACGCTGAACTGGACCGTGCCGTCCTATGGCACGCAGATCGTGCAGATCGAGGCCGATCCCGTGGAGATCGGGCGCAGCTACCCGAACACGACCGGCATCGTCGGCGATCCGAAAGCAACCCTGGCTCGTCTCCTCGAGATCGTCGGCCGCCCGGCCCGTGACATCGGCTTTGCCGACGAGGCGGCCCGGATCGTCGCGGATTGGCGAGAGAGCATGATGGCGCTCGCTGAAAAGAGCACCGCGCCGATCTCGGTCGAGCGGCTCTGCGCCGAGGTGACGCGCGCCTTGCCGGAGGATGGCATTCTGGTCGCCGACACCGGTTATTCCGGGATCTGGACCGGCACGATGATCGAGCTGAACGGCGCGGGGCAAACCTATCTGCGCGCGGCGGGCTCGCTCGGCTGGTCGTTTCCCGCATCGCTCGGCGCGAAATGCGCTGCTGGCGACCGCAAGGTCGTGTGCTTCACGGGCGATGGCGGGTTCTACTACCACCTCGCCGAGCTGGAGTCCGCACGGCGGGCCGGTATCGCTGTCACGCTGATCGTCAACAACAACTCGGGTTTCGGCCAGAACCTGACCGGGGTTAACCGCATCGCCGGCAACCGGCCGGGCAGGGGCGAGGAGCTGATCCGCTTCGGGCCGACCGATTTCACCGCCGTCGCGCGGAGTTTCGGGGTGCGCGGCATTCGCGTCGAACAGCCCGGTGAGATCGCGCCAGCCTTGCGCGAGGCGCTCGCCGCGGACGAGACGGTTCTTGTCGATGTCGTGACCGATCTCGAACCGCGCGCGCCGGTACCCTGGGCGCCCCCCGCCTAGCGCGTTGCCGCAGCTTCAGGGACCGACGAGCGTCCCCCCGAGGCAGCTGATGGCGGCAGATGGCTGTTGGCGAGCAGATAGATCGCCTTGTTGGTCTCGGCGTTGAATTCGGGAAACTTGCGCGGTGCGGCGAAGTGCGGCCGCGCGAGGACGCGCTCGGCCAGTTCGAGGTGATTGCCGATATCGAAGAACTCGATCGCGTCCCGGTGATACTCGGCAAACTCGAGAAAGGTACGGGTCCGCGACGCGATGATTCGGCAGCCCAGCTCCAGCGCCTGCGAGATCGGCCCCGACGCGGATTGCCCGACCTCGAGATAGGGAAACACCACCGCATCGCAGACCGCCATGCCGGTCAGGAATTCCCGATCGTCGAGAGCGCCCATGAAATGGATCCGCCTCGAGAGATCGCGAGGATGAGCGCCCAGCAGTTCCGAAAGGCTGCGGTCGGGCCCAAGCACCAGCGCGGGTGCGCTCGCTTCTCTGGGCATGCTGATCCGGTCGTAAACGGTCGTGCCGATATAGGCATCCCGGAACAGTGACGAAATGTAGGGGTGAATCGGCTGGCGAGCGGTGATCTCATTCGGGTGGATGCCGCCAAAGATCAGCAGATGGTGATTTGGCGGTAGATGATGGAGGGCCTCGATAGCCGTCCCGAACCCCTTGTATTCGTTCAGAAAGCCGAAAACACCGATCAGCACCGCGTCGGCGGGCAGCGCGTCGAGTATCGGTAGAGCATGGCGCGAAGCACGGGTGCGAATGGAATCGGCCTCGGCACTGCCGAGGAAAGCCAGCGGATGGTCGAAGACGTTGCCGATGCCGTAGAGATATTTGGCATCGTACAGATCGCGGCGGTTATGGACGATCGCGCTGACCGTCTTCGATCGCTGGATCCGGCGCAGATGGCGGGCGAGGCCGCGAGACAACAGACGATGACGGCGATATCCCGCATGAATCCGTGCAGCGGCGCGCAACTGGAAGCGCAGCACTGCCTTTGTGAAGTTCGCGGAATCAAAGCGGGGCGGCGTCAGCAGCGTATGGAAGGTCACGGATAACCGCGGCGCCGCAGCGGCCAGCGAGCAGAAGCGACGGTAGATATCGGTCGGGTGCTGACCCAGCGTGCCGTGCTCGAGTTGCAGATTGACGGCATCGAACTCGGCGATTCCGCGGCAAATATCCCTGATGTGTTGATCAGCCAGATTCCGGACCCGGCGGTGCGTGCTGCGCAGCAGGTACTGGTTGAGGTCGAACACCGTTACGTCGAACGCCTCGCTCAACTGCCGGCGCAACGCCGCGGTGTAAGCGGCGATGCCGCACAGCCTGCTGCTAGTCGACACGATGGCGAGCCGCTCCCGCCGGGCGGGCAGAGTCGCGACCGGCACGGTTTCCTCGGGGTAGACCGAAGCGCGGGGGCGAAACGCCAGCATCGTCATCGTGCTCTCTCCGACGAAGCAAATGGGGGATGGCAGGTCAAGGCTGCGCCTTCTTACAGGTGATCGCGGATGGATTGGACGGCGAGGCCGCCGATCGCCCAGAGCGCAAAGGCGACCAGCGCCACCACCCCGAGCGAGCGCCACTGGCGCGGGTAGAGGGCGTCCTCCGGCAGGCTCGGAGGCACGAAACTGGCGATGTAGACCTGCTGCCGGTCGGCATTGGCGCGCGCCTGATCGAGTCCTTGCAGCGCATGCTGATAAGCGGCCTCGGCAAAGCGACGTTCGCTCTCCAGCTGCTCGTAGGAGCCCAGCTGGCGCGACAGCGTGTCGTTGCGGCTCCGGTCGGTGTCGGTCAGGTCGTGCGCCACCGCACGCTGCTGCGTCTCGACCGAGCGAATGCGCGCCTTCAGCACTTTGACCGCCGGGGCGTCATCGCGCATGTAGCTCTTCAGTGTCGAGAGGTCGGCATTGGTGCGGACCAGCTCGTCGCGCAAGCGCGCCGCGAGCGTGCCGGTCGCTTCAGCCGTCTTGCCCGGATCGATCAGTCCTTCCCGATCGCGAAAAGCGCGAATGTCGGCGAGCACGGTCTTGAGGCGCGCTTCGGCCTGTGCGACCTCGGCCTCGGCATTCCGCACCGTGTCATGCCGCGCCCGCGACGACAATTCGTTGGCCAGCTGCTCCGACGCCGCGACGATCGCCTTCGCCAATTGGAATGCCTCCGCCGGCGTGAACGCCCGCACCCGCACGACGACGGTGCCGTTGGCGGGATCGTAGAACGGGTCGACCTGGCCACGCCAATACAGCACCAGCGCCTCGATCGAGGTCGGGCGCGGCAGCCGGGCCCACCAATCCGCATCGGGCGGCGAGAACATGCGGCGCAGATCGAGCGAGGCGTCGAGTTCATCGATGATGGCGCGACTGGTGATGTATTGGACGACGATATGGGACTCCAACGCTGCCGGGGAATGACTCGCGTTGCCGGTGAGAAGCGACAGGGGATCAAGCCGCGGCGGATCGATGCTGTTGAGGCTGAACCGGAATTCCGACACGTATTGATCGGCGGCAATGGCGAACAGATAGACCGCCGCCACCATGATCGGCAAAAGCACCAGAGCGATGAACGAGAGTACGAGCGGTGACGGCAGGCCGCGCTCGGCCCGCTCGGGCTCTGTGTTTTGCGGGGGCAGGCCGAGAAAAGGCACCACAGCGCGTTGGGCTGCGGCATGCGCTGGGAACAGGGCAGCCGGATGCGGGTGACCGGCGACGTCCGTCAGCGGTCGCCCGGGTGCCGGTACGCGTCTCAGCAGGGCGAGGCGCACGGGAGAGGCTCTGCCAGTAGCCGCTGATAGCGGTCGAGGGCGCCGGCGATGTCGTCGTAAAGATCGAGCCGGCCGTTCGCGAGCACAGCGCCGCGGTCACAATATTGGCGAATGGTCCGGCTGTTATGCGTCACCAAAATGATGTCGGAGCGCTGCATGCGGTCGCGAAACGCGGCGGCGCATTTGTGGCGAAATCGGTCGTCACCGATCTCGGTCACCTCGTCGATCAGGTAAATATCGAAGTCGACGGCGAGGCAGGTACCGAAGGCGAGCCGCGCGCGCATCCCGGCGGAATAGGTGTTGACCGGCATGTCGAAGTAGCCGCCGAGTTCCGCGAAATCCTCGACATAGCGGGTGGTCTGCCGCACGCCGGCGCCATAGATTCGCGCGATGAACGCGACGTTCTCGCGACCTGACAGCGTACCGTGGAACGTGCCGCCGAAGCCCAACGGAAACGAGACACGGGCGTGGCGGCGGATCCTGCCGCGATCGGGCATCTCCGAGCCGGCCAGCAGCCGGATCAGCGTCGACTTGCCCGCGCCATTGATGCCGAGAACGCCGTAATTGTGCCCGGGCATGAACGCTGCGGTCGCATCTTGCAAAACGACCTTGCGGCCGCCGGTCATCGCGTAAGCCTTGGTGACGTTGTCGAGGGTGATCACAATGGCTCGCACAGCCGGGGCCGCAGGCCGCGTTCGACGGCGAGCCCAGCGAGCAATAGCAGGATCGCCAGAATGACCAGATAGGAGCGGTCGAGCCAATGCGGCTGATAGGCGGCGTAAAACCCGGCGCGGAACCAGTCGATGGCATGCACCATCGGGTTCCATACCAGGGCGTCCCTCGCCCAATCCGGCATCATGCCGGGGACATAAAAGATGCCGGAAAAGAAATAGAGGAGGCGCGTGATCTGCGGCCAGATCTTGTCCCAGGATCGGCACAGCACCGTCAGCACTGCGTTGAGGAAGCCGAAGCCGCAGCCAAACATCGCGGTGACCAGCAGCGCGGTCGACGGCGCCCACAGATCATCCGGCGTGGCCGCGAGCCCGATGATTCCGAAGCCGACCAGCAGGATCACCGCGACGATCACATCGGTGATCATCTCCAGCAGCCCACGTGCCGCGATGACATCGAAGGTGGTGACCGACGGGAGCTGCAGCAGCGCGCCGTTGTTGGTTATCGCATGGCTCATCGCGCTGCTGGTATGCACGAACATCAAATACGGAACGAGGCCGGTGAAATAGAAGATGAAGAAATGCGTGCCGATCGGCGGACGGCCCTGCATCAGCAATGAGAAAACCGCCGACAGGAGCGTGATGTGCAGGATCGGCTCGAGCAATGCCCAGCCGTAGCCGAGCTTCGCATCGCCGAACCGGGTGCGGGTTTCGCGGATGATCAGCGCCTGGATCACGCGGCACTGGGTGCGCAGGCGCTCGCGGAATCCCGGCAACGGACGCAGCGGCCGCGCGGGTCGCGATGTGCGGTCAGCCAGCACGATGTAGTCGCCGTCGATCGTGTCGAGGCGCCGATTGAGCAGGTGCAGGACCGCCTCCGCCGCGGCCTTGTCCTCGGGGTGAGAATGCAGCAGGGCACCGCCGAGCGCGGTCGCCTCGGTGATTTGGCCATGGTCGAGATAGACGGTCATCTGGGCCCGCTTGACGGCGGCGTTGCCGGGATCGAGCGCGGCGGCCGCGGCAAAGGCGGCTGCGGCGGCTTCCGTATCGCCTCGGCGATACAGCAGGTGGCCGCGGTGGAGGTGATATTCGGCATTGCCGGGAGCGAACCCCAGGGCGGCGTCGATCGCCGCGATTGCCGCGTCAAGCCGGTCCAGCAGCATCTCGACCGCCGAGAGGACCCGCAGCACGCGGTCGTCGCCCGGGTCTCTGGCAGCGGCCCCGCGCACGAGCCCCGCGGCGTTCTCGGCATCGCCGCAGCGCAGCTGCAATTCTGCGGCGTGGATCACCGTGCCGTTGTCGTCCGGCATCAGCTCGACGGCGCGGATGGCGTGTGCCGATGCGCCAGCGAAATCGCCGATCGCGGCCAGGGAGCCGCTCAGATGGCGATGGCCTTCCGCCCAATCCGGCGACCATGCGAGCAGCCGTTCATAGGCACTTGCCGCGTCCTGATGGCAGCCGCTATTGCTGAACAGCCAGGCGCAGAAATGGTCCGTGTCGCGATCGTCCGCGGCCAAGGCAAAGGCGCGGCGGCCGCATTCGAGCGCTTCGTCTCGATGCCCGTTATGAAACAGCGCCTCGGCCGCGCGGCAATTCAATACAGCGCCAGCCGAGCCGCCAGCATCGCAACTCCTCAGGAGTTGAAGACAGGCATCGAGGTCCCCGGCGCTGAGCGCCGAAGAGAACGCATCGACATCGATCAAGAGTGGGGGCCTTCCCGATCGAGATTCAATTGGCGGGAATACCTCGGTAGGTTGGGGGGAATACCGCGGTAAGCACAACTAAAGAGCGTAAACGATAACGCGCATTCCCAGCATCGCTCAACTCTAAATTTATCGAGCGTCGAAGAAACTATCCTAGACCGCACCGATGCAGGCCTAGCCTGACCGCCCGCCCCCGAGCTAAAAGCGTAGGGAGCCTTGATAAGGATAGGCCGACGCAATGTGCGGCGACGGCTGTCCTTTCTTGACTCGCCTTGGCGGGAAATCGCCCCTAAGCTTCAAACACGACAGTTGCATGACATTGCACCCGCTCGATCGGTGCGGGCGGCGCACGGAGAGGACGGAGGAAGCGAATGGCGTTCGAGTTCGGCATGTTTCACGAGTTTCAGCGCACTGCCGGGATCACCGACGAACAGGCCTTCGCGACCTCGTTCGAAGAGATCGATGCCGCCGAGCGCTGGGGGCTGGATGCGATGTGGCTGGCCGAAATCCACGTCAATCCGGAACGGTCGGTTTGCTCGGCGCCGCTGACGCTGGCGAGCGCGATCGCAGCGCGCACGAAGCGCATGAAGATCGGCACCGCGGTGCAGGTATTGCCGTTGTGTCACCCGCTGCGGCTCGCCGAGGAGGTCGCCACCGTCGACCAGATCAGCCACGGGCGGCTGATCTTCGGGGTCGGGCGCAGCGGCTTCCCGCGCACCTACGAGGCCTATGGGGTGCCGTATGGCGAGAGCCGCGAACGCTTCGCCGAGACGCTCGAAATATTGAAGCAGGCGTGGACGCAGGAGGCGTTTTCCTACAAGGGCCAGTACTACAGCTTCGACAACGTCAAGGTGACGCCGAAGCCGTATCAGAAGCCGTGGCCGGAGATCCGCGTCGCCGCCAACAGCGCCGACACCTTCCCAAATATCGCCAAGGCCGGTCACGCGGTGTTCGTCGCGGTGCGGCTCGGCACGCTGGAAGAATTGGAACCCAACATCACCGCCTACCGCCAGGCCTGGAAAGAGGCCGGACACCCCGGCGAGGGCAAGGTGTTCCTGCGCGCGCCGGTATATGTCGCCGAGACCGACCAGGCGGCGCGCGACGAGCCGGAAGAAAGCATCATGTACTTCTACCGCTACCTCGGCGAGCGGCTCGTAGACTCCGCGACCCGTTCCGGGGTGCGCGCGGTCGAGGACCGCGCCGCGCGCGGTGGGCGGCTGCAGACCATCACCTATGACGAGGCGCTGCGTGACAAGCTCATCGTCGGCTCGCCCGAACGGGTGACGGACCGGCTGATGGGGCTGCAGGACAAGCTCGGGCTCGACGGCATCCTGTGCGAGATGAATTGCGGCACCAAGATCCCGCACGAGCGCGTCATGAAGTCGCTGCAACTCTTGTGCGAGAAGGTCAAGCCGCGCTTCCACTGAGCGCACTGCCCCTCACCCCCGGATCGGATCCGGGGCGAGGGAACGCGGTTGAAGCCGCCCGCAATAGTTCATCGATTAACGACTAGGAAATTGCGGCTGCTCTCCCTCTTCCCGCTTGCGAGGAGAGGGCCGGGGCGAAGGGGAGTCAAATCACCGCCCGCGCCTTCCACGGCAGCAGCCAGCATAAAATCCTTGCACGCGCAGGGGCCGTCCACACATGGGTCCCGGCCTTTGCGGGATGACAAGGTATGGTCGCTTCCGCGAACCTTCCGAGAGCGGCACAATGGCTCGATGAGGTTAGCGACACGGTCACATGGCGCGAGGCAATATCTTTCATCCCGATTTTCAGCCGCTTCCGTATTGGTGGGAGGCCTATGCGCCGTCGGCCGGCGAGCTCGCCGATGTGCCGCGGGAGGCGCGGGTGGCGATTGTCGGCGGCGGCTATGCCGGACTCGCGGCGGCGCTCGAATTGGCGAAGCATGGGGTCGCGCCGGTCGTGCTGGAGCGGGGGGCGCTCGGGATCGGCGCCAGCACGCGGAATGGCGGTTCGGTCAGCGGCGGGGTCAATATCGGCAAGAGCTTTTCCGGACGTGCCGCCGAGGTCGCACCGGAGCGCGCGCAGGCGCTGCTCGCCGATGCGGCGGATGCGTTCTCGCTGATCGAGCGGCTGATCGAGGACCAGAAGATCGCGTGCTTCTGGCAGAAAAACGGCCGGTTTGTCGGCGCCTGGACGCCGAAGCATTTCGCCTATCAGCAGAAGCGCCTCGCCGGCCTCAACAACGATGCGCAATCCGGCGCCTTCATGGTGCCGCGCGAGCGGCAGCGCGAGGAGATCGCCAGCGACTATTATTATGGCGGCATGGTCGTCGAGCGCTCGGCGAGCCTGCATCCGGCGCTCTACTACGAAGGACTGCTCGATGCCTGCCGGCGGCATGACATCGCGATCTGCGCCGAGGCGTCGGTCGAGGCGATCACGGCGAACGGGGCGGGGTGGCGGGTCGCTACCAGCCGCGGCACAGTCATGGCCGGCGATGTCGTGATCGCGACCAACGGCTATACCGGCACGGTGACGCCGGCGCTGCGGCGGCGGGTCGTGCCGATCGCCAGCCACATCATCGCGACCGAGGAATTGCCGGCCGATCTGGCGGCGTCGCTGATCCCGAAGCGGCGCAGCCTCTCCGACACCAAGCGCGTGCTGTGCTACTACCGGCTGTCGCCGGATGGCCGACGCATGGTGTTCGGCGGGCGGGCGCGCTTTACGCCAGCCGACCCAGTGCTGTGCGCAAAGGTGCTCTACGGCTACATGACCGAGCGGTTTCCGCAGCTCAGGGGCGCGCTGGTCACGCACAGCTGGACCGGCAACACCGCCTTCACCTTGGATGCGCTGCCGCATATGGGCGAGGAGGGCGGGCTGCACTATTGCCTGGGGTGCAATGGCAGCGGCGTCGCGATGATGACCTATCTCGGCACGCAGACCGCGCGCAAGATCGCGCGGGTCGCCAACGCGGCGTGCGCCTTCGATGGGCCGGAGTTTCCCGACCATCCGCTCTACACCGGCAACCCGTGGTTCCTACCGGTGGTCGGCGGCTATTACCGGATGCGCGACCGGCTCGATCGGCTGATGGCCTGAATGGGTTGGTAGCGGTATATTGATCGAAGCAAGTTAAGGCCGCGTGCGGTTCTTCCCAAGCCGCGTCCCGGCGGAAGCCGGGACCCACTTGTCCTGCGAGATGACGGCAAGGTGGGTCCCGGCGCCGGGACGCGATTAGAAGGGGGCCGCCATCTGGAGGAGGAAGAGATGCAATACGATGCGTTCAAATCATCGCTGGCCGGGGCGGCGCCGCCGGCCGGGACCAGCGGCGCGGTGCAGGCCTTGTGGTGGCAGGCCAAGGGCGATTGGCACCAGGCGCATCGCTGCTGCCAGGACTCGCATGACGAGAAGGGCGCCTGGGCGCATGCCTACCTGCACCGGGTCGAAGGCGACCAGCGCAATTCCGAGGGTTGGTACCGCCGCGCCGGCAAGACGCCCTCGACCGCGCCGCTCGACCAGGAATGGGAAGAGATCGCCCGCGCGCTGCTGAATTCGTGAGCACCCGTTGCGTCCTGGCGTAGCACCGGTTGTTGCTGCCGGGCATGTATATTGATCAGCATGAGATAAACATTATATCAAGCCGATGGCTTTGCAAATCGCGAACCCCACCGTGGTTCGGAAGATCGAAACGCTCGCGCGCGCGACCGGCTTGACCAAAACGGCGGCCGTCGAAAAGGCGGTCGACCGCCTGCTGGCCGAGCAGAACCTCGATCAGACGGCGGACGCGTGGGAAAGGCTCGACGCGCTTCTCGCCCAGATGGATCAGATCCCGGATCTGCCCAACGCATTCGACCCGCTTGAATGGGACGAGCATGGCTTGCCGCGATGATCGCGGTCGATACCTCGGCGCTCGTTGCGATCGTGTTCGATGAGGCCGAGCGGCCGGCGTTCCTCCAGGTTATTCAACGGGCCAGTAAAGCCCTGATCAGCACAGTCTCGATCGTAGAGACCCAGGTCGTCGTTTATGGCCGCCGGGGCCAACGGGGTATCGTGATTGTGGATGACGTGCTGCGCCTGCCAATGTTTGAGATCGTGCCGCCGGGGCTTGCCGAATTGGATGCGGCGTATGCCGCCTTCGTGGCTTATGGCAAGGGCAGCGGGCACCCGGCCAATTTGAATTTCGGCGACCTGTTCTCCTACGCCCTCGCCAAGGTGCGCGGCGTGCCGCTGCTGTTCAAAGGCAACGATTTCTCGCAGACCGATATTCAATCGGCAGCCGCAGCCCCCTGAGCGGCGCGGTCGTATTTGCGGGCCGGGGTGTTGATCGGCTCGGAGAGGGGGGCGGCGGCGAATGAGGCGGCGATGCGGTCGGCGGGCGGGTCGCGGTAGAGCGTCGTGCGCTGCCGCGGCGTGCGGCCGAGCGAGCGGATCAATGTCTCCATCGCCTCGGGTGGCATTTCCTGGCCGAAGCCGGCGCCGGCGGCGCGCGAGATGCTCTCGTTCATCAAGGTGCCGCCCATATCGTTGCAGCCGGCGTTGAGGCAGGCGGCGGCGCCCTCCGGCCCGAGCTTGACCCAGGAGGCCTGGATGTTCGGTATCACCGGGTGCAGCGCGAGACGCGCCACGGCGTGCATCAACACCGCCTCGCGGAAGGTCGGGCCGAGCCGCGAGCGGCCCTTCAGCGAGATCGGCGTCTCCATCGGCACAAAGGGCAGCGGGACGAATTCGGTGAAGCCGCCGGTCCGCTGCTGCAACGCGCGCACCCGCAGGAGGTGGCGCGCCCAGTGGCGGTAGCCCTCGACATGCCCGTACATGATCGTGACGGTGCTGCGCAGCCCGACGCCGTGCGCCGCCTCCATGACTTCGAGCCATTCGGCGGTCTTGACCTTGTCCGGGCAGATGATGGCGCGGATCTCGTCGTCGAGGATCTCGGCGGCGGTGCCGGGCAATGAGCCGAGCCCGGTGTCGCAGAGTTCGGCAAGGAAGTGGGGGAGAGAGCGGCCGAAGGTCTTGGCGCCCTGCCACACTTCGAGCGGCGAGAAGGCATGGACATGGAGGCCCGGCACGGCTTGCTTGATTGCGCGGCAGACGTTCAGATAAGTCGCGCCGGTGTATTCAGGGTGGATGCCGCCTTGCAGGCAGACTTCGGTGGCGCCGCGCTCCCACGCTTCCTCGCAGCGCCGGACGATCTCGTCCATGTCGAGGTTGTAGGGCCGGCCGCGCAAATTCTCGCTGAGCTTGCCCTTCGAGAAGGCACAGAACTGGCAGCGGAAATAACAGATGTTGGTGTAGTTGATGTTGCGGGTGACGACATAGGTGACGGTGTCGCCCGACACCTGCCGGCGCAGATCGTCAGCGGTGGCGCAGACCCAGTCGTACTCCTCGCCGCGCGCCTCGAACAGGCGGACGATGTCAGCTTCGGCGAGGGTTTCGCCGGCCAAGGCGCGGTCGAGGATGTCGGAGAGATCCCCAGCCCCCACCCCAACCCTCCCCTGCTTGCGGGAGAGGGAGTTCTCTGAGCCGCGGCCCCATAAACCCTCCCCCGCAAGCGGGGGAGGGAAGGCCGCCGCGACAGCGGCGGACGGGTGGGGGCCGGCTGGTGGCGGGGTGCCGGCGCCGGAGATCCAGCTGTCGGGGCGCGCGAAGCCTTGGGCGTCGATGGCGCGCAATACCGGCGTGCATAGGGCCGGGTCGAGCCAGCGTGCCGGGTCCTGTGTGTAGGTGGGGTAGATCGCGAGGCGCTCGACGAGCAATTTGCCGGCGTCGGCGGTGCGCTTCGCCAGTAGGTCGAGGGCCGGCCAGGGCGCCTCGGGGTTGACGTGGTCGGGGGTGACCGGCGAGACGCCGCCCCAATCGTTGATCCCAGCGGCGACCATCGCCTCGATCGCGTCCGGCATCAGGTTGGGCGGCGCCTGCAGGTTCATCGCCGGGCCGAAGATCAGCCGCGCCACCGCGATCGTCCACAGATGCTCGGCCTCGCTGGGCTCGGGGGCCGCGGCCATGCGGGTCTCCGGCTTCGCCCGGAAATTCTGGATGATGATTTCCTGGATGTGTCCGTAGCGCTCGTGCAGATCGCGCAGCGCGAGCAAGCCCTCAATCCGCTCATGGCGGGTCTCGCCGATGCCGATCAGGACGCCCGAGGTGAACGGCACCGCGGCTTCACCGGCCACGGCGATGCAGTCGCGGCGGCGCGCCGGCTGCTTGTCGGGTGAGCCGAAATGCGGTCCGCCGCGCCGCCCCAACCGCTCGGCGGCACTTTCCAGCATGATCCCCTGCGACACCGAAACCTGGCGCAATCGCTCGATCTCGGCGCGGCTCATCACGCCGGGGTTGAGGTGTGGCAACAGGCCGGTGTCCTGCAGCACCAATGCCGCCATCTCGGCGAGATATGACAGCGTCGTGTCGTGGCCGAGCCGCGCCAACGCCTCGCGCGCCGCGCCGTAGCGCAGTTCGGGCTTGTCGCCGAGGGTGAACAGCGCCTCCTTGCAGCCGGCCTTGGCGCCGGCACGGGCGATCGCCAGCACCTGCTCGCGGTCGAGATAGGCCGGTTCGCCGCGCCGTGGCGGGTGGGCGAAGGTGCAGTAATGGCAGACGTCGCGGCACAGCTGCGTCAGCGGGATGAACACCTTGCGCGAATAGGAGACAAGGCTGCCGTGGCCCGCGTCGCGCAACGCCGCCGCGACCGGCATCAATGCCGCGAGGTCGGTCATATCGGCGAGCGCCAACGCGTCGCCGTCGGACAGCCGGGCGCCGGTTTCGGCGCGGGCGAGGATGGCCGCTGGTGTCATAACGCTACTCCTCCGAGCCGCGGGGGCGGCTGTTCTGCGGACAGGAATAGGTCCCGCGGGCGGGGGCATCACGACACGACGGCGATTGTTGTCGCCTACCCTCCCTGTCGCCCGATACCGGCGGAGGCGAGGGTCGGCATATTGTCCGCGAGCCATAGGCCCGCCCGTGTGCGCGATCCGAGCCGCGCAAAATGAAGGAGATCGACGGGATTGTCGATATCCAACGCGATCCCCGGCAGATGCACTACGGTTGGGCGGATGCGATGCACCTCGGCGGCGGCCAGATGCGGGAAGAAACTGTCCTCGCCGAAGCGCAACGGCACCGCCTCGGGCGGCGACACGATGATGGCGTTCGAGCCCTGCTCGTCATGCGACGGCGCGATCGTGAAAGCGGGCGCGGGGCGATGCGCGGCGAGGAGTTGCGTAATCTCGCCGGCAGTGACGAGCGGGATGTCGCCGGGCAAGGTCAGCATGCCGGCGGCGCCGTTTGCGGCGAGATGGCGGGCGGCGGCGGCGACCGCGCCGGTATGGCCGTCGGCGGCGCCATCGATCAGCCAACCGGCGCGGTAACGGGTCGCGAGGCGCTGCGCCATCGGGTCGGTCGTGACCAGCAGCCGGCCGGCGAGGCCGGGCGCCTCGGCGAGCGCGGCCAGCACGTCCTCGAGCATCGCCAGCATCAGCGCCTGGCGCAGGGGCGGCGGCACCGCCGCGGCGAGGCGCTGCTTGGCCGCCGATGTGTCCTTGACCGGGACGACCGCCCAGATGCCGTTGGTGTTACTCATCAGCGCTGCACGACCGCTCTGCGTCCTTCGAGACGGCGCGCTCCGCACGCCTCCTCAGGATGACGATGAATTTGAGAGGTGATCAAAAATATCGTCATCCTGAGCGCGAGCGAAGCGAGCAGTCGAAGGACGCACAGCCGTCACCCAATTCATTTGCGGACGCGGTCGGCGGCGGCAAGGACGGCGTGCGCCAACGCCTCGCGATCGGCGAGGCTCTGCATCAAGGTGCGGGTCAGCACGACCGGGATATCGAGGTCCGCGACCGCGGCGGCATCTTCTTCGTCGGCGATGTAGGCGTCGAGGAAGTCGCGGTAGTGGTTTGCGACGGTGGTGGCGTCGACCGGCAAGCCCAGCTCCGCCATCATCTTGGCGGTCGGGCCCTTGACTGCCTTGCCGCCGATGATTGGCGACACCGCGATGACCGGGGCATGGCAATCGCGTAACGCGGCGCGGATGCCCGGGACTGCGAGGATCGGGCCGATACTGATGAACGGGTTGGACGGGCAGATCACGACCGCGCGCAATTGCGGATCGGCGAGTGCCGCGAGGAAATCGGGATAGGGCCGCGCCTTCTCGGCACCCGCGAAGGCCAGCTCGGAAATCACCGGTTCGCAATGCAGCCGCACGAAATAATCTTGGAAATCGAGCCAGCCTTCGGCGGTCTGTAGTCTTGTCCGTACCGCATCGTCCGACATCGGCAGCAGTCGCGCCGCGACGCCGAGCCGGCGGCGGAAATCGTCGGTTATCGCCGACAGGCTCTCGCCGGCGTGGAGACGGCGGGTGCGCTCGACATGGGTGGCGAGGTCGCCGTCGCCAAGGCGGAACCAGGTCTCGCCGCCGAGCGCTTCGAGCGCTGCCATGAAATTCCAGGTCTCGCCGCGCCGGCCCCAGCCGAGCTCCGGGTTGTCGTTGCCGGACAAGGTGTAGAGCAGCGTATCGATATCCGGCGAGACCGCAAGGCCGAGCTGCTCGAAATCGTCGCCGGTGTTCGCGACAACGGTCAGAGTATCGGGCGGCAGGACGCGATACAGGCCGAGCGCCAGCTTGGCGCCGCCGACCCCGCCCGACAGTGCGAGCACGGGACCCTTCCCCACGCTCATCGGAAGAGACCAGAAGGACCGCGGCCGTCCCGGCCGCATGTTGCGGGCGAGCCGCCCGCGGTCCAGTTCATGCCCGCCTCACCCTCCCGTCGCTCCGCGACGGGCCCCTCCCTCTCCCCCCTGAAGGGCGGAGAGGGGAGGTGGAACCAGCGGTGGCAGCGACCGCTCATCGGAAGAGGTCGTGCTCGGGCGGGCGGACGATCGCGGCGGCGGGCGCCTCGGGCGCCGACCAAGAGAGGCCGCGCACCAGGACGATCGGCGTCGCCTCGGCGGCCTGCCCTTGGACCAGCGAGGCGGCGGCGGCGATCTCGTCGGCGAAGCCGGTCTCGGTGACTTCGAGCTTGCGGCCGAACAGATCGGGGTGGCCGCGCCAGTCGATGACGGCCGGCAACCCGGCGGCGCCGAGCGCGATGCCGACGGTGCCGCGCCGCCACGGGCGGCCGAAGCTGTCGCTGATGATCACCGCGATGCGCTTGCCGGTCTGGGCGACGAGCTGCTGTTGCAAGGCGAGCGCCGAAGCGTCGGGGTCCAGCGGCAACAGCAGCACGCGCTCGGTGCCGTCCTCCGGCGCGACGTTGGAGTGATCGATGCCGGCATTGGCCATTACAAAGCCGAGGCGATGCTCGACGACGATCAGGTTGGGGCGGTGGCGAACGATGCGCCGGGATTCCGACAGGACCACCTCAACAAAGCGCGGATCCTTGCCGGTTTCGGCGGCGAGCGCGACGGCTTGCTGCGACGGCTCGATGGTCGCGACGTCGACAATGCGGCCCTCGGATTTCGAGACGATCTTCTGCGCTACCACCAGCACGTCGCCGTCTTGCGGCGCGAGGCCGGTGGCGGCGAACGCGGCCATCGTCAGCGCGGCGAGATCGTCGCCCGGCTGCACCATCGGCACACCGGCAAGACCGGTGATCGTCAGCTGAGCGGGCATACCGCTCTAAACCGCAGCCCTGGCGAAAGCCGTGGTCCACTTTTCAGCCGGCTCGGGCTCGGATGCGTGGGTCCCGGCTTTCGTCGGGACGACGGATTAAAACACAGAGGCAATGAGAATCTCACCCGAAGGCCTTGCGGAGGCGGGGGAGGACCTGCTCGGCGTAGAGCTTCAGGAAGCGCGGCTGGTCGGGGCCGGGGGCGTGGAACACGAGGTGGCGGAAACCGAGATCGACGTAAAACCGGATCCGTTCGACCTGCTCGTCCGGGTCGCTCGAGACGATCCAGCGGCTGGCGGCGCGGTCTAGCGGCAGCGCATCGGCAAGCCGCTCCATCTCGACCGGGTCCTCGACCCCGGTCTTCTCCTCCGGCGACAGGGCGAGGGCCGCCCAATGCCGTGTATCCTCCTTGGCGCGCTGCGCGTCGGTGTCGAACGACACCTTGACCTCGATCATCTGCTCGACGGCGTCCTTGGGCCGGCCCGATTTCCCGAGCCCCTCTTCGACCTTGGCAGTCAGGTCGTGGTAGAGCTGCGCCGCCTTGCCGCTGGTGCAGATGAAGCCTTCGGCGATCTGGCCGGCCATCGCCGCCGCAAGCGGGCCGGATGCGGCGACCCAGATCGGCACCTTCTGTTTGGGCTTGTCGTAGATCGTCGCGTCCTTGGTCCGGTAGAACTGCCCCTCGAAGGTGACCCTCTCTTGGGTCCAGAGCGTGTTGATCAGCCGGATCGACTCGCGCAGCCGGTCGCGGCGCTCCTTGGCGCCCGGCCACGCCATTGCGGTCGACGGCACCTCGTTCAACGACTCGCCGGTGCCGACGCCGAGCACGACGCGCCCCGGGAACATCGTGCCCAATGTGCCGAAGGCTTGCGCCACGATCGACGGGTGATAGCGGAAGGTCGGGGTCGCGACGCTGGTGCCGATGACGACTCGCCGAGTGCTGGCGCCGAGCGCACCGAGCCAGGCCAGCGAGTTCGGTGCGTGTCCGCCATTGTGCTTCCATGGCTGGAAGTGATCGCTGACGAACACCGAGTCGAAGCCGACCTCTTCGGCCAGGCGGGAGAAATCGAGCAATTCGGTCGGGCCGAACTGCTCGGCCGAGGCCTTGTATCCGAGTTTCAGCACCTGTCGCTCCTATAGTTTAATTCACCACGGAGGCACGGAGGACACAGAGAATGATTTTTGTATCGCATCGGATATCGCGCTCAATGTCAGTCATCGATAGGGGAGCGCGATATCGAGTGCGGAACGATCAAAAAAACTCCGTGTTCTCTGTGCCTCTGTGGTGAACATCAAACCTTGGCCAGCACGTCCTCGCGAAAACGCCGCATGTTGGCGACGACCTCGTCGGCGGTGGCGCCGTCGAAGCTGAAATCGACGTCGCCGACGCCAAGGTCGCGCAATGCGCGCAGATCGCCGACGATCGCCGCATCGTCACCCGAGAACAGCCGGCGATCGCCATCGTCGGCACGCTCGGGGATCGCCTTGCCGCGCTGCGTCACGCGATAGGCGAGGCCGATCGTCTTCGGGTCGCGGTCGGCGTCCTTGGCGCGGCGATACAACCGGTCGATGCCGCCCTGGAAGCGCTTCAGCGTGTCGAGCCGGAATTTCGGGTTGGTGCCGATCGGATACCAGGCGTCGCCGAGCCAGGCGGTGCGGCGCAGGGCCGGGCCGCTCTCGCCGCCGACCCAGATCGGGACGCGCTTCTGAACCGGGCGCGGCTGAAAGAAGATGTTCGAGAAATTGACGTACGTGCCCTCGAAGCGCGGGTTCTCCTCGGTCCACAGCACGCGGCACGCGGCGATCGTCTCGTCGGTCACGGCGCCGCGTTCATCGAACGGCTCGGTGCCGAGCGCCTCGAACTCCTCGCGACACCAGCCG
>Ga0210400_10001423_pt1 | contig 23851 bp, 12 predicted proteins | sample IncBWH26MmetaG_FD_155456 | JGI IMG/M metagenome (GOLD analysis project Ga0210400, IMG submission 155456) | Forest soil microbial communities from Barre Woods Harvard Forest LTER site, Petersham, Massachusetts, United States - Inc-BW-H-26-M | ecosystem: Environmental > Terrestrial > Soil >...
TGCCAGGCCCGTCGAACGAGCGTCGCGGCGCGTTGCCGGGGGTGCCGGGAGCCTGTGGCTGAAAAAGAGAGGTGTTGAAATACGGATTTCCATTTCGGGGATTGTGATTAATACCCAAGGGGCCTGGAGTGAAATCTGGCAAGTCAAGGCTTTGATTGTTTACTCCATTCGGCAAGCTTCCAATCAAAGAGCGGTCTCCGTCACTGGAGATGGTCACAGGAAATCCGGAGCTTAGGCGTGTTATTCCCGAGACCGTCCATCCCCGCAGCAATGCCTTACCGTGCGAGAAGAAATGATCTAGCGGCAACTTATATTCGTAGCTGGCAACCAGGACGTGCTTGAGATCAAAGGCAGAAAGCGCCCTTGTTGCATTATGGTTAAACGGATTGACTGGATCAGCGAGGCTGGATGACTGGTCGAGTGATTTGCTGAATGTATATCCGAGCAGGAGCGTGAGTCCGTGGCCAGAATGCCGGACGCTGGTTTGAAATGAATTGTAGCTGGAATTGCCAACACTGGCTTCGAAGTCATCGCTGTTGAAAGCAGAACCGAAAGGCGCGCGGGTGCCGTTTATCTGCTGGCCAGCCGCGGTGAAATAGGTTGTGCTTTCTCCAAACGGACCACAGGTAGCTGTTCCCGGAGCGACCGCGCTGGGCTGACTCAATGCCAGGCAAAGCGCAGGATTCCCAGGGTTGGCTGAGAAGACCACGAGCAGGTGATGTGCCTGCGATCCCACGTAACTCAGACGAACAAGCGTGCTTGAGCCCAGCTCACGCTCGATGGAGAAGAAATAATTTTCGTTATAGGGAAATGTATTGCTATGGTTGGGTGTCGTGAGTCCCGCGATGGGGAGAAAAGAAGAGAAATCTATGCTGGTGTCCGGATGACTTTGGGAAGCCCCATTGAGCTTTGGAAACTTTATTGGAAAGGGCTGGACATGGACGTCGCCAGTTGCCGCGGTGACAAAGGGAGTAGCGAACAATGGCGGCGCCGGACTTGTATAGCTCAGGCCAAAAGGAGGCTGTGGTTCGTCAATGGCAATGGTATTGCCCTGGATTGCGGAATAAAAAATTCCAAAGCCGGCCCGAATACTGGTTTTGGTGGGCCCGCCGAAGACTTTGCCCAATATACCGCTCGTAGTTGACGGGGAATAAGCCAGCCCCAAACGCGGAGAAAAACGGTTCCGTGAGGGCACCAATGTGTCCGGGATTCCGGGATCTCCAGGATAGACAATACCAACCGGAGCGGTTGGATAGATCTTCGATTGTTGACCCAAAACGAGAGTGGGGATCTGGTTGTATTTTTCCGACCAGTATTCCATCCGCTCCCAGCGCAGCCCGAAGTTGAGCGTCAGGTTAGGTTTGGCATGCCAATTGTCTTGTACGAACCCGCCATAATATTTGTGGCGTCCGTAAAAAGGACGGGAATCAGCCTGGTTGTAGTTGCTAGGAGCACCGATCAGGAAATCCGCAAAATCAGAGCCAGTTTCCGAACCAAAGAAGGCAAAAGAGCCGTTGAAGGTAGGATTCGGATTGACATTAACGTGTTCAAGGCTTCCTTCTCCACCGAACTTGAGGTTGTGGCGGCCCAAAACTTTGGAGAAGTTGTCGGTTATCGAAAATGTATTGTTGACTTGCTTAAGTCCGGTGATGGTTGTCCCCATAACAAATGAACTGAAGATAATGTTCTCAACTCCCTCAATTTGGGGCGCCAACGGGACAATTCCAGGAGTCCCGGGGCCTGTAACGAAGCCCTGAGAGGCGAGACTGACGCCAACTCCACCGACCGGATGTCCCACATCATTGGCATTCCGGAGATAATTGAAGCGAAGCTCATTGACAGCATTGCCGCCCAAAGTCTTTGTCTGGCTGAGCGTGATCAGTTGTCCCCGTCCCAGTGTCAGCGCATTGAAGCCAGGAACACTGGCGCCGCCTTGCCCGGTTGGATAAGGATTGTCAAACTTGTAATCGTCAAAATAGTAGTAGGCGGAAAGCAAGCCCCATCTGTCTGTATTCGCATCCATTCGGAACCCAGCTTTATCGTCACGGAGCGTCTTGTTCTGGGACGCCGTAGAGAACGTTGAGGCTCCGAGGTTTGCCGAGGGAATGTAGCGCAGAAGGTTTTTGGCAGGTTCAGACCAGGCCTGTTGCGGAATGACCGCATTAGGAAATACGCATTGCGAACTATTGGTGCAGCCTGGGACAAAGTATGGCTCATTCGCGGAGACCGCATAACCGAGCTTCTGGGAAAGAAGGTTGGCAAGAAAAGGCCCGCTGACACTTCCAGTTAAAGAATCAGAGCGGTCTGAGAAGACACCCATTCTATTGGCTTGCGAAGGCACTGGAATTAACCCAGTGTCAACACTCTCAACATTTCGAGTGCCCTGATAATCAGCGAAGAAGAAGAGCTTTCTCTTCCTGATGGGGCCGCCAAAGGTGCCGCCGAATTGGTTCTGGCGGAAGATCCCGCGTTCCGGCGACAGGAAATTTCGCGCATCGAGGGCGGTGTTGCGCAGAAAATCAAATGCGCTGCCATGAAACTGGTTTGTCCCGGATTTTGTCACCACATTGACCACCCCTCCGGTGAAGTTGCCATACTCGGCATCATAGTTGTTGGTTAACACCCGGAATTCGGCCACAGCATCCAGATTGGGAACAATGGCGGTGCCTCCGTTCATCATTTCCTTAGCGTCGCCGCCATTGACGATATAGCCATTCGAGTCCTCACGCTGGCCGCTGATGGATTGGTTGCCGGGATTCAATCCACCCGAAGGAGCAATCGCAACGGAAGCACCGGCCATCACAATGGAATTAGGTTGCTGGGTGGTTACGGGCACTATGCCTGGTTGAAGTGACAGCAGGTCAGTGAAGCTTCTTCCATTCAGAGCAACTGTCGTCATTTCCGTGCTCGTGATCACTTCTCCCATCTGGGTGCTCTCTGTTTCCACGCGGATCGCAGTTGCGTTAACGGTAACCTCCTCGCTTTGCCCGGCGATCTGGAGGATTGTATCCACCCTCAGAGCACTGTCAGCATCGATGATCAAGCCGGTCCGCTTCTCAATTTTGAAACCTTGGGCTTGTACCTGAAGGTCATAACGGCCCACAGGAAGACTCGGGAAGGTAAAGGAGCCATTACCATCAGTCTCGATCTTGTTCTGAATCCCCTGAGCAATGTTCACGACCTGCACAGTTGCGCCCGCAATCAGCGCGCCGCTTGGGTCTTTAACCGTCCCTGAGATACTGCCGGTCGTTCCTGCCCACAGCATGCCTTCAGAGGCAACAAGCAGGCAGATAAACAGGAGGAAAAATGTTTTGGTTCTCAGTAGCCAGGAACCATGCTTGGGCATCATGGCTTTCTCTGGTGATGGAGCTGCTGCAACGAGATGAGTAAATGTTTTCGCATCCGCAGATTTGGCCGTTTTGAGAAAAATGAATGAGGCTGGACAGCGCATGGGGAAGCTCCTGACAAACATGTAGTCGCGATAACGAGGAGCGAATTTAGAAGAAATCATCTCGTGAGCAGAACGATTCTCCATGAAAAAACTCAGATGCTGAGCCAGCGGACTATTTTTTAGGGTCAGCGGACGGCGTTTGAAGGGATTCCTGATGTTCCGTATCCAGTGACGGATGAAAGTAAGCCGTTCGCGTCGCCTTCAAAGCCATCGGCATGGGGACAGTCACTTCCTTACTTGACTGACATCAAATTGCCTGGATGACAATCCGAGTCATCTCGTACCCGAGGGGCGATAAAGTCCGCGATTTCATTTAGCTGTTTGGCGGCGCGGCCAAAGGAGGGTCCTTTAAATCATTTTATGAAACCAGCTAAAAACTTAACAATTCGCGCACGCTACTGGCCTGACGCTTGCTGACTATAAATTCAAGATTATTTCCCAAAGTAACGAGCCAGCGTTGGCTGCTCATGGAGCTCATTTTGCGTATGTGATCAGTGTTTACAAGAGCGTTGCGATGAATCCGGCGGAAGCTGGTATTCTGCAGGCGTTCCTGAAGGGCAGCCAGGGTGTGAGTCGCCAGATATTTTCGATTCGCTGTTATTATCCATACAACTTCGCCTTCGGCCTTGAATGCAAATACCTCGGATGCATCCAGCAATAGATACTCACCGCCTGCCTTGCCAACAATCTTACGCGACCAACCGCTGGCGACAGGTTGAATGACTTCTTCGATCTTACGCAATCGTGCTGCAATTTCAGGAGGGTTCTGCCTCAATCGGCGCGCGCGCTCCACGGCCTGAAGCAGGCGGGCTTCGCCCACAGGTTTTAGGACATAATCAATCGCGCCCGCCTCTAAAGCCGGAATCGCATACTGGTCAAAGGCAGTGACAACCACAACAACCGGCGGGGTGGACGTTTGGTTTAAGCTGTGAATTACCTCAAAGCCACCAAGGTCAGGTAACTGCAGATCGAGAAACACGAGATCGGGCGAGTTTTCTTCGATGATCTGGAGGGCTGATCTGCCATTGTCAGCTTCTCCGATGACGATTAAGCCTGGAATCTGCTCTAATTCTTCACGCAAGACATTGCGAGCGATCTGCTCGTCATCCACTATGATTGTTCTTAACAGTATCATTCCCGCTATCCTGACAGATTCTGGATTTACCACGGAAGCGGGAGGTGTATGTCGAACAAACCCATGAACGGGCCAATACGGGCAATGAGCGGACAGATTCAATCCCAGACGGTCTTCTGCATCGACGTTTCACGCCCCAAGACGGTCTACGGCCCGGCGGACGAAGGGCACGGAGAATCCTACGACTGTGTAGCCATCTTTTGACGATATATGAAGTTCACTATCAAAGCCAAAACAGAGCGTAAGGCGACGCCGTACATTGGTTAAGCCGACGCCATCTCTATCGCCATTCCGGGAGCCAGAACCGAATTCTCCTCCTGTGTTGACTACCTGAACTTTCAAACGATTCTCTTCCGACCATACATTCAAGCTGACGAAACCTTTTATGGAGCGCGGAGCGACACCATGCTTGACCGCATTCTCAACTAAAGGCTGAATGGAGAGCACTGGAATCTCGGCTTTAAGCAGGTCATCGGAAACCTGGATGGTCGTTGTCAGCTTCGGACCGAGCCGCAATGCCTCAATCTCGAGATAGGCCCTGACAATCTGCAGTTCCTCCTCCAGAGTGATGAAAGTCCGATCGGAGCGAAGAAAATAACGAAACACATCCGCCAAATTCAGGACAAGGCGTCTTGCTTCGGCATTCTTACGAGAGATGGTCCCGTAAAGGGTGTTAAGAGAGTTGAACAGGAAATGAGGGTTGATTTGCGCCTGCAGAGCTCTTAACTCGGCTTGGGATGCGAGGGCCTGCATCTCAAGATGCCGCCTGCGCTCAACCTGCATTTCAATGATCTTTCCAAAGCGCGCCAATAAAGCAACGTCATCGCTTAAGAAGCGCCGGCCTCCACGGCGGGGTCCGAGCAAGAGCAAGCGCGCGTCGCCTCTGGAAAAGCGCACTGGAAGGGCTGCTGCAGCCCATAGAGCGGACATGCATGCTGGTGGCCGTCCTTTTTCAAAAAGCACAACTGGCCCTGGCAGGTCTTCGAGCTCTGCAGCCTGCAGGTGATTCGGGAACTGGCTGACCTGGCATTCGAAAAATGCCTCAATGATCTGACGAGCATGATCAAGGTAATGCTCTTCGCCATGCTCGCCGGTCTCGGAATCACGCAATGCCTCCAAAACCGGTTCAACTCTGGGACGGCGAAACAAAAGTCTGATGCACAGCTTTTCAAGTGGGCCGGAGAGTTTTGGGAAAGCGATGAGAACGATGCAAGCCCCCATGAATGTCAATGCCGCCTCAAACTGGTTCCTCGCGGCTCGCTCAATGAAATGGAACCTGGCTTCGAGTATAAAACCTAAAAGTCCCACTCCTGACGCCAGAGTGCTCCTGACAGCAAAGCGGAGAAACGCATCCAAAAGCAGAAAGCGGTAATCAATGAGAAGGACAAAAAGAGAAAGCAGAATTCCGGCATGATGAAAATGGCCGGCCTTGCTGTCGAAATAGACAAAGGAAATCGAAAAAAGCAACAGGCACATGGCTGCGGTGAAACGCGCCCCAGTCCAGTGTCTCGGAGCTTGCCGCAAGTCCAACGCTACGGAAATGATGGTAAGGCCGCTGAATCCAACGGCAATGAGAGTCAAAGCGGCGCGGTGAGGATAAATGGAATTTGTGAAATGGGCCCAAAGGTGGAGACCAACGCCAATCACGCTCAAAACATATCCAATGACCCAAAGCGGCGAGTAACGCAGCCGAAACCAGATGTGGAGCAAAACTGCGGGCAAGAAGCTGAGCGCAGAAAAGCTGATGGCATGGAGGATGTGGACTGCGAGGTTTTGCTGTGATCCTGGAGCAAGAACCGCCAAATCGCCGATGTTCCAAAGCAGCGCCAGAGCTACAGCGCACGCTGATATGTGGCTACGATCTCGTCCTGAGCGCCGCCAATCGAGAAAGAACAGGTATAGAAGGATGCTAAAGATTGCAATACCTGTGCAATGCCCCAGCGTGTTACCAAGAATCGGTCCCCACATCTTCATACTCAGCCGTGCCAAAATACATTAAAAAATTAAGTCTGACCACTGGAATAGTAATTATTTATGCTCACTCTTGTCCAAATTAGCTTTCTCTTGTCCAAATTAGCTTTTTTGAGATTGAGCATGCGCTGGCATCACAAACTGCCACTCCGGTTTCGTTTCCACCTTCCGCCGGAACAAGGCCGACCAGCAACTCACGGCGAGCTGCAGTTTCATCTTCAACACCAGACGGATGGGTACATCGCCCGAGAATGACTTTTAAAAATGCCTGCGCCGCGGCATTGCGGTTCGGCGGGCGGAATGGGCCGCGAAATGCGTAACATCAATTTTGTTGTCACTGCAAATGTTCGCCGCTGACCAGAAGAAATAGCTCATTCACAGCAAAGCGCAGTGAGCTGACCTCAAAATCCTATGGAGAGTTCCACAGCATGATTTATCACTGTCCTCCGCCATCACAGGTGACCGCGGGTGCTCTGTGGAAAACCCCATACCAAGTGACAATGGCGAAGCCCTGTTCATTTGCAGAGGTGCGTAAAAGCCATGGACGAAAAAGACGACAATCGAACTTATAAAGTGGTAGTCAATCACGAAGTGCAATATTCGATCTGGCCGGCTGATAAAGTCAATGCTTTAGGCTGGACGGACGCAGGCAAGAATGGCACCAAGGCCGAATGTCTGGCCTACATCAAGGAAGTCTGGACGGATATGCGGCCTTTGAGCCTGAGGAAGAAGATGGAAGAGACGAATCCTTTGTGATTCTTGATTGTCATTGCCACATTGCCAGCCATCGGATCCTGGCGCAGGAGTTCTTCAATGGCTGGTCACGGACAGTAAAATCCAATCTGCCTTTCCGGCTGGATCCAGCTCAGGAGCAACGCATTGATGAACTGCTCTTTGAGTTACTTGAAGATCCTGATTGCCTGAGCCTGCTCGGGGAGATGGACGCGGCAGGCATTGATCAAGCTGTACTGCTCGTCATTGATTTTGGTCTCGCCTACAAAAACGTTGAGCTGACGATTGAGGAGATTCACCTCGCTCATAAGAAGCTACTGGGCCAGTCGGACCGCTTTTTGGCGTTTTCGAACGTGGATCCGCGCCGCGGGCGAGAAGGATTGGATTTGTTTGAGAAAGCGGTACGGGAGTGGGGATTCTCCGGGATGAAGTTGTATCCGCCGTGCGGATACTCGCCGGATGACAGGAGCCTGTTTCCGTATTATGAGATCTGCCGTGAGCTGCACCTGCCCGTCCTGACCCACATCGGTCCGACCACGGCGACATTGCCTTTCCGGCACACGCAGCCGCAATACGTGGACGATGCAGCCTTCCATTTTCCAGAGGTCAATTTCATTCTGGGGCACGCAGCAGTTACCCATTACCAGGATGCGGCATTGCTGGCACAGTACCGGCCAAACATTTTTCTTGATCTTTCCGGGTTCCAGACAGCCATTAATCGCAATGAGTTCAAGAACATCATCAACTGGCACGTCAGCCGTGGGCTAGGGAGAAAGCTCCTGTTTGGAACCGATTGGCCCATCCATAGATTTTGGGGGAACCAGCGGGATTGGGTGGAAAAATTCACCGCGCTAGAATCTGAATCGTTGCTGCCGAAGGAAGAAATGAACAACATTTTAGGCAACAATCTGCTGGGCATCCTGCCCCGGGCGGGAAGGAAACATGCAAAATACGGAACTTAGACCGGACCTGGAATTTGCCCGACAGACAGTTGCGAAGCTGAGCAACAAAGGCCTGAAGCCCGAAGAGATTCGGGACGAAATGGCTTTGAATCAGGACCTGGGAATCGATTCCTTGCAGTTCATCCGCTTGATTCTTGAACTGGAGAGAAAGTCGGCAAGACGGATATTCAACGTTCAGCTTATCGCTCAAATTAAGACCTTCAAGGACCTCTGCGCTGTGATCAACACGGCATAAGCCGAGTTACTCCAACAGGCGGAAGCGAACGGCATCTGCCTAAGATTTTGCAGCAATGTCTATCAAGAACATCCTGATTAACGAACCGGCACACCCTGTATTGCGCCAACTGGGAATGCAATTCCTGAAAAAGCCGGATTTGCACCTGGTCTGTTTTGACGGCGGAGAAGGCGGTGACGAGGAGCGTCTGCTGCAGATGCTCTTTGCCACAAAACAGGGAGAGACCAGGTCCAGGGACCGCAAAGAAATTCCTGTGGATGAAATCTGGCACACGGCGGACCCATCTGATTCGATCGAGGAATGCGGGAAGAAGACGGAAAGGGCATTGCAACTCGCGCGCAGGCAAAAAGCTCCAGTCGTTCACTATGTGAGCGCCTCCACGGTCGCAGTGCTGAGAACAGAGTTGTTCACGGATGCCACGCCGCAGTGCAGTGACGAAGAACGGAAGCACCTGCTGAACGAAACGGCAGTAGAACGGTCGGGCTGCAAATTCCGGATTTACCGGCTTCCCTTGAGTCCGGAGGGATTCTTTCATTCCGCTTCAGTGTGGGCACAGTTTGTTCAGCATCTGAGCCGTTTCAAAAATGAAATCGATGACCGGATCCCCGGGTACTTCACGGCCCGGCCGCTGCGCCTTTGTTTGCGGGAGGACGGCACGATTGACATAGCCCGCATTGACGACGCAGTGCAGGCAATGGAACAGATTCTCGGGAGCGGTATGGATGGGACTTATTTCCATATCCGCACGCAGCAGCCACTGTGCCTCAAAGAATGTCTTCGCGTACTGGCTGAGTCCGTTGGGATGCGTTTGCAGATCGTGCCCAGTAGAGAACAACAGAATTATGTTGACCGGCTGTTTGGCTTGAAAATGGGAAAATTTCTGGGGCAGATCGAGCGTTCAGCCCAGGGCACAACTAAAGTGATTCCGGAAAGTCCATCGGCAAGACAAGTTTGGCTTAGTGCACCGCCAATTTCGCGGCAAGACTTAATTGCTGCGCGTGATCCCAAATTCCAGAGCGTACCGGGAGAGATAGCCGATTGGAGATCTGGATTCAAACGAAAACAGGTTTTGCTGCCCGACGGAGTTGCCCTCAACTACTACGTTGGCGGGGAAGGGCAGAAGACGCTTGTCCTGCTGAATGCTTATGGCCAGAGCTTTCGATATTGGGAACGATTTATTCAGGCAGTCTCTTCGGGGCTTCGCATTATTTTGTGGGTCCCACGCGGTAATGATGGCGACACCATCGGCCTCAAAGTTGCCAGCCCGCAGGTGGTACACGCGGACGATCTGGAAAAAGTGCTGCGGCAGGAGGAAATAGAGAGTTGTACACTGCTGGCCTGGTGTTCCGGGCCGAAACTTGCGCTGGAATACTATCAACGTTACCCGGACCGCGTTTCTTCGATGATGTTTGTAGCTGGATCGTTCAAAGGTCTTCGGCAGCACAAAGCCTTGGAGACAGAATATGAGAAGAATTTGGAGCCGCTGCTGGAAACGATTGAGAAATATCCGGAGACGGCTGACGTAGTTCTCGAATATCTCAAAGGAACATTGCTGGCCCAGGGCAAGCAGGCCCGCAGTATTGATGAAGTGGCAGCAATGTCTGACCGCGATCTGCAGCAGGCGCTGTCAGCGGTCAACGTCAGCCTGCAGGAACTGGTGCTGCATCCGTTCCATGCTGCAAACGTTGTGGCGTACGCCAAACAAATGCGCGATTTCTGGAATCATGATTTTGTTGCTGCACTCGATAAAGTTAAGGTTCCGGTGCTCTTTGTCGGTGGCGATTGTGACCGAATTGCCTCACAAGCCATTGCCAAAGTTGTGGCGGGAATGATGCCGGAGGCAAAGTATCTGGAAATCAATGGTGGGACGCATTATCTCCATTACGATCGGTGGGATCTGCTGGCCGAGGTTACCGGGCAAATTGTAAACTCAGGCGGTAAGCTCGAATTCAGCGCACCCTGGGCAAATCTGGCTGAGTTTAATCATGAACCTATGACCGTGAGGCAAAGCTAAGACATGATCAAGAAAATGTTGTCTGACAATGACATCCAACTTACATATCCCGTAATGAGCCAGCTTCGCACTCATGTGCCAGAGCGTGAATATCTCAATCAGGTAAAAAGACAATCGCAGGCCGGCGGGTATCAAATCGCCGCTCTTTTCGATGACGGGCAAATAGGTTGTCTCGCGGGATACCGAATCTCCGAATCCCTGGCGTGGGGAAAATTCATGTACGTCGATGATCTAATCAGTGATCAAAATGGCCGGTCGAAGAATTACGGGAAGCAGATGCTTGCCTGGCTCGTAGATGAGGCCAGGAAGAATGGCTGCCAGGAATTTCATCTCGACTCCGGCGTGCAACGTCATGGGGCACACCGGTTTTATCTGCGCGAAAGAATGGATATCACCTGTTTTCATTTTGCCAAGAAGATCTAGAGCGTATTGCAGCCCAGAGAAAAATTTTGAGCCGCTCTGAGGCGCGTTTTAGAGACGGTGTTGAACACTGTCACTACGCCTAATTACTCATGTCATTTGGACTGCAGCTTTGCGCGAACTGTTCTAACGGCCTGATCGGCTGAAGCAACTACCCGCAAAAATCATTCACAAAATAATCTGCTGCTCTGGAGCGCCTGAACCGGCGTTTCAGCACATGAGCTTACCACTGCTACCAAAGAAGACCGTTCGCGTAAAGTCAGACTGGGAGATTCTTCCATGAACATCAAAAACATCCTTACCGATCTCCGGCAACGAAATATCATGGTCCGTGTAAAAGGGAACGATCTTTCCGTTGTGGCCGAGAAAGGGGTTTTGTCGCCAGAAAGCAAAGCAATGCTGGCGAACCATAAGCAGGCTATCGTGAGCTATCTCCGGGAGTTGCAACAGACTGAGACCAGCGAGATTCAGGTTGTTGACCGCAGCTCGCCCTTACTGCTTTCTTCTGGCCAGCAGCGGCTGTGGTTTTTGGCTCAGCTTGAACCTGAATCTTCGGCCTATGTGATTCCTGCAGCAGTCCGCATCGATGGTCCACTGCAACCTTCGTTGTTGAACCAGGCGCTCGGCAAAATCATTGACCGGCATGAAGTTTTGCGTACCGTCTTTAAGACTGAAGAAAGCGAGCCAAGGCAGGTGATTTTGAACGAAATAGCCGTGCCTTTTGTGGTTGTGGATTTACGATGCGATTCAACGGCCGATCAAGAAATAAAGCTGGAGGAATGCATACGTTGTGAGATGAGCAAGCCCTTCAATTTATCCGAGGGGCCGCTGCTGCGAGCCGTGGTCCTGCAGCTCGGAGAGCAGGAACACGTGTTATTTCTTGCTTTGCACCACATCGTGGCTGATGGATGGTCAATTCCTATTCTGGTGCGAGAACTTTCAGCGTTTTATGTTGCTTCTCAGAACGGCAGCTCTGCCGATCTCCCCACACTGCCGGTGCAATATGTGGATTATGCTGCCTGGCAACGTCGCTGGAATGAGAGCGCCGCCCGAGCCCGCCAGCTTGCATACTGGGAAAGGCAGTTGGCCGACCTGGTTCCATTGGCATTGCCGACAGACCATCCGCGAAACGAACATAGCTCTGGACGCGGCGCAACGGCCACTTTTGCAATTTCCCGTACATTGGCCAGCCGTCTGAGGCTTCTTGGTCTGGAGGAAGAAGCGACGCTGTTCATGGTTTATCTGGCTGCCTTCAAGGTCCTGCTTAGCCGTTATTGCAGTCAAAATCAGATTGCAGTAGGTACGCCCGTTGCCAATCGTGAGCGGAGGGAAATCCAGGGCCTAATCGGTTTCTTTGTTAACACGTTAGTGCTTTTCACTCATGCAAATCAAAGTTCCAGCTTTCGCGATTTGCTGCGGCAGGTCAGAAAGACAGTGCTGGATGGCCTGGAAAATCAAGACCTGCCTTTCGAACAACTGGTGGATCATCTCCGGCCGGAGCGCACACTCAACCAGAACCCATTGTTCCAATTGATGTTCATTCTTGAAAACTCGCCACGTTCCGATATGCGGTTAGGAGATATCACGCTACGGCCGCTCGAGGTTAAGGGGCTGACGGCCAAATTTGATCTCACCCTGAGCCTTGTGCCAGAAGAAGCCGAACTGCAAGGAAGACTCAATTACAACTGCGAACTGTTCGAGCCGGCATCGATTCACCGGATGATTGCACATTACCAGCAACTGTTGGAAGGCATTGCCGGGCAGCCCGACCAATCTATTGCCGGACTGTCGTTGTTGACACAGGCAGAACGAGAACAAGTGCTGGTCGAGTGGAACAGGACGGCAGTGGAGTATCCGAAAGAAACTCTTGTGGAATTGTTTGAGCGGCAGGCCGAGAAAACACCGGCAGCGGTAGCGGTGGAGTATAACGACCAACAACTGAACTATGCGGAGTTGAACCGGAAGGCGAACCAGTTGGCGCATTATCTGCAAGAGCTCGGAGTGGGTCCGGAGGTGCAAGTGGGGATCTGCGTGGAACGGAGCTTAGAGCTGGTGGTGTCTCTGCTGGGAGTGCTGAAAGCAGGGGGAGCGTATTTGCCCCTGGATTTTCGTTATCCCAAAGAGCGGTTGCAATGGATGCTGGAGGACATGCAGCCACCGGTGTTGGTCACTCAGTCGATATTGGAAACAATGCTGCCGCCAGTTGCCGGAAAGATCATCAAGTTGGATAAGGAATGGGAGGAAATCGGTAGCAGAAGTGGAGAGAACCCGGGCTGTGAAGTGAGTGGGGACAATTTGGCATACACCCTCTATACCTCGGGTTCAACGGGGAGACCAAAAGCCACAGGGATCCGGCATTCCAACGCTGCGGCGCTGATGCAGTGGGCACGGGAGGCATTCAGCCCGGAGGAGTTGAACGGCATGTTGGCTTCGACCTCGATTTGTTTTGATCTATCGGTGTATGAGATTTTCGCGCCCTTGAGTTGGGGTGGAAAGGTGATATTACCAGGCAATGTACTGGACCTCGCGACGATGTCTGCGCGAGAGCAGGTGAAGGTGGTAAATACTTGTCCTTCGATCATGCAGGAAATATTACGGATCCAAGGACTACCGCACTCGGTGGTGACGGTCAACCTGGCGGGGGAAGCATTGACGATGAGTCTGGTGCGGCAACTATATGGGATAGAAAGCGTAAAACGCGTACTGAATCTCTATGGGCCAACGGAAGATACGACCTATTCGACCTATAAGTGGATAAAAAAGGAAGAGGCCGGGGAGAAAGCGACGGTGAGCATTGGCAAGCCGATTACCAACACTCGGATGTATGTGCTGGATGAAAGGATGGAGCCGGTGCCGATAGGGATCTTGGGAGAGCTGTATATCGGTGGGGCGGGATTGGCGCGAGGTTATCTAAACCGGCCGGAATTGACGGCGGAACGATTTGTTCCTGACCACTTGAGTAGTTGTGCCGGCGAACGATTATACCGGACCGGCGACTTCGTGCGATGGCTGGCGGATGGGAACCTGGAGTTTCTGGGGCGTTTGGATGATCAGGTAAAGATTCGCGGCCAGCGCATTGAGTTGGGGGAAATCGAAGCGCTGCTGCTGCAACATCCTGCAGTGGCGCAGGCCGCAGTAATTGCCCGGGGAGAGCAGCAGGCAGAAAAGCGACTGGTTGGCTATGTGGTTCGAAATGAAAACGGTCTGGAAGGCGGCAGCCCCGCATTGCGTGAATACCTGAGGTCCAGATTGCCCGAGTATATGGTGCCTAAGGTCATCATGGAGATGGAATGCCTGCCAATGACGCCGAACGGGAAACTCGATCGCCGCGCTCTGGCCAGTATTGTGCCAAAGGAACAGAGAGATGATAAGGCCTACATTGCGCCGCGAACACCAGAGGAAGAGGTGCTGGCCAAAATCTGGGCAGAGCTGCTGCAGGTGGAGCAGGTGGGAATTCACGACAACTTCTTCGAGTTGGGCGGGCATTCTTTGTTGGCTATGCAGCAGATTTCACGTGTGAGAAAGGTATTTGCGGTGGAGTTAGCCGTGCGGGAGTTGTTTGACACACGCACGCTAGCAGGACTGGCAGGACGGATTGCGGAGAAGCGGGCGAGAGCTTCAGCGAATGGGCAAGAACGGCCGCAATCATCATCGATCCTGGCGCCCATTCAACCTCATGGCTCCTTGGCGCCCTTTTTCTGCGTGCATCCGATAGGCGGCCAGGTAGCATGCTACATGGAGTTGGCCAAACATTTGGGCGCCGGGCAACCCTTCTACGGCTTGCAGGCGCCACTCGCGGGCGAACCTGAGGGAATAGCAATGAGTATCGAAGAAATGGCCCGGTTGTATTGCCAGGAGATTCTTCGCGTGCAAAACGAAGGGCCATATTTTCTGGGCGGCTGGTCCATGGGCGGATGGATCGCTTTCGAAATGGCGCGCCAACTCAAGGTCTCTGGAAGGACTGTCGCTCTACTTGCTTTGTTCGATACCTACCCGCCGGGAAAAGAACACAAACTCTCGGTGCTAGCCAGTTTTGCGTTAGATGTCAGCCAGTCGCTAGGCAAAGATTGGACCCGCCTGGCAGAGGAGTTCCTGCGGTCAGAGCCCCGGCAACAATGGGCGTTGTTGTTGGATATGCTGGTAAACGACGGTCTTTTGCCACAGGACGGAGCTGAGGCTGCACTCAAAGAATTGCTGAATGTCTTTACCAGAAACTCTGTTGCCAGGGACAACTATTCACCTTCACCACAGAGACAATCCACTATTATTTTCCAGGCGGCTGACAGCAATGCAGCGCCAGGTCATGATCCGGAAGACTGGACAGCCTTGACCGGTGAATCTTTGGAGCTGCACAAGATTCCTGGTAATCACTACACTCTCTTGAGAGCCCCTGGTGTTTCACTGATCGCTGATGTCTTAAGGCGGCGAATTGCGCAGGCGTCAGAAGGCTTCATTGCCAATACCGGTTCGCATCGGGAATATTCGATCAGCGCAGGCAAAGAGCCGCAGCAGCTTTCGGCTGCGACTGCGGACACGAGACTTTGATCTCTGCAAGCGCCTTGTTGAAGCAATTGCAGTCAGAGCAGAATCAGTTTCTAACAACGCTGCTCATTGTTTCTTGAATATAAATAATCGCTATTGAGTTCTCCCGGCCGTTCGAACACATATCAATTCACAGAAGGCCTTTCACATCCTGTGCACTCAAACCAATATGGATATTCCATTGACATCAGATAAGACCCGTATCTTTGACGCCGTAGGCGTGGGTTTGGGCCCGTTCAATTTGAGCACAGCAGCTCTGCTTGAGCCGGTCAAGAAACTGAACACACGCTTCGTTGAGCGGGAGAAGGAGTTCCAGTGGCACCCCGGCCTGTTATTTCCAGACGCCACGATTCAGGTCTCATTTCTCAAGGACCTCGTAACTTTGGCCGACCCTCAGAGCCGATATTCCTTTTTGGCGTTTTTATTTGCCAATCGCCGCCTTTACCGTTTTATCAATGCCAATTTCACACGCGTGTCGCGGGTGGAATTCAACCAGTATTTCCGCTGGGTAGCCAACCGACTGCCAAACCTGGAATTTGGACAGGAGGTGCATTCAATCTCTCTCCAGGATGAGTCATTCGTAGTCTGCACTTCGCACGAGCGAGTGAGAGCCCGAAATATTATTTTGGGTACCGGCTTGCAACCCGCGGTCCCGGAGTGCGCGGTGGACTTTATGAATGCAAAGACCCAAAGAACCTTGTTGCACGCTTCCGGGTACCTTCACTGGGAGCCACGAACCGGCGGGATGAAAGTAGCGGTTGTGGGTGGAGGACAGACAGGAGCGGAAATCGTGCAGCACCTCCTCTCCAACCCGGCCAAAGTACCTAAGACATTATTTTGGATTTCCAAGCGCTCCAATTTTCTGCCGCTGGATGAGTCTCCGTTTACTAATGAACTGTTTACGCCCAACTACAGCGACTATTTTTATGGATTATCGGCACAGGACAGAATATCGATCCTTGCGGAGCAAAAAATTGCGAGTGATGGAATCAGCAACAGCTTGCTCGAGCGGATCTACCAGCTACTCTACCAGGCAGAATTCCTGAATGGTTCGGGGCGTTGTTGCTCTCTTTATCCTCGCTGCGAATTACTGGATATCACACCATCCACCCAAGGCGGATGGGTCCTTACGTTGCGCGATGGATTCAATTGTGTGGTGACGAGCGTTGAGGCTGATGTGGTAATCCTTGCCACTGGCTCACGGTATAAGCCGCTACCGGCTCTCAGCCCGATCATGGACCGCCTCGCCCGTGGCGACCACGGTTTTATCGTGCAGGATGACTATTCCATCCAATGGGACGGTCCGGCATCTCTAAAGATTTATATACAGAACGGCGCAAAACATTGTCGTGGCGTTGCCGATCCAAACCTAAGCCTGATGGCGTGGCGCAGCGCCAAAATCATTAACAGCCTGGCGGCAGAATGCGTTTATGACATTGCAGAAAGCAATTCTATCTTTGATTTCGCAAAGCCCGCAGATACACAAAGGAGCCGTGAAAATGACAGCAAATCCGATGGCTATTTCTCCCAAGCTGAACTTCCTGCCGCCGGACCGCTCCGGCGCAGGCATGTCGGTGCACGAAGTCCAGCTTGACTCAGTTGGCACGACGGTCATTCCCTTCAAGGCTTCTTATTTTATTGTTCAACCAGGTTGCCTATCGCCGGTGGATACTCACTCTGTGCACGAGGTATGGATGGTGGCCCAGGGAGAGGGTGAATTGACCTATGATGGTGAACCTTCTTCGCTCCGTCCGCTGGATTTCATCTATCTTGAACCCCCTAAAAACCACCAGATCAGGAATACAGGTGCAGGGCCGCTCATTATTTTTTCCGTTTGGTGGAAATAGACAAAGATGGAAGACTTCGATTTTGCCGTCATCGGCGCCGGAATTATAGGTGCAACAACGGCCTATCTTGCCCACGTGCATAGGCCGGAGTGGCATATCGTTCTTTTGGACCGGTCATTTATAGGTGACGGAGCAACTCATTACTCGGCTGCCCTGGACCTCCCTTTTGGACGGACCGCTCGACAGAGGGCCATGGCAGCTCGAAGCGCGAGTTTTTATCGCGATCTGAAGGCCCGCTATCCGGATCTCCCTATTCGAGAAATTCGTTTCGCTCTGATCGCCCATGAGAAAGACATTTCAAACGCGGCAACCACTTTCGTTGATGCCGGTTTGCACCTGGCAAGCGCGCAAGAATGGCATCAGGTGCGTCTCAAGTATCCGGACCTCACTTTGCCTCAAGAGTACCTGGTTATGATGGGTGGCAATGCCCGTCATAGCTCATCCAAACAGCTAACTTCAGCTTTGGTCAACAAAGCGTGCAACGATGGTAATGTGGAATGCTGGGAAGGGGCCGAGGTCCGGAATGTTGATGGTATCCCGTGTGGTCACATGCTGGCCCTGGGAGACGGCCGAAAGATAACTGCTAAAGGTGTAGTGATTGCAACCGGTCCGTGGCTGACCTCTGGACCACGAAGAGCTTTCAGCCAGGCGGCAGGGATCAGGATTAAGAAAGTTGCTGCTATGCACATCGATTGGTGCCCTCCGCCAGACGCTCCGGTCCTTTACTTTGCAGCGGAAGATGCTTTTCTGCTGCCTTTGCAGGAGCACAGAAAGTTGCTTCTGAGTTTTACTTCTCAGGAATGGGACTGTCGAGCGGAAATTTCCAAATTGAGAATTGACCCGGATGATCGTGCGCTCGCTCTATCCATCCTGAATCGCTATTGTCCCGCTCTTGTAGAACATTGTTGCGGTGGACAAGTATTTTGTGATGCATACAGCCAGGACAGAGCGCCCCTGGTAGCTCGGATTTCCACTTTACACAGCATGGTAGTTGCCGGCGCGTGTTCCGGGTCGGGAGTACGTTTGGCGCCTGCAATTGCCATGGAAGCTCTCGAACTGTCTGACATTCCGGTGTCACATGGGAAAACTTTTTATGAAGAAAGTGTTGGTACTGGCGCCTCCGCCCACTCCTAACGGTGATCTGCACGTTGGTCATCTTTCAGGCCCTTACCTCCGGGCGGACATCTATTCCCGTTATTCCCGGATGCTGGGCAACGAGACCTATTATCTTTGTGGTATTGATGAACATCAGAGCTATGTAGCTTTGAAAGGTCGGCAGGTCGGGCTAGGCCCCCAGGAAACAGCAGACAGGTTCGCGGCGGAAATTGAGCAGACGCTTTCAGCCGCCCACATTCAGATGGATTTGATTGCTCGTCCCAGCCGCCTTCCTCAGCACAGGCCAATGGTGGAAAAAGTTTTTTACCAACTGCAGCGTGAAAGCCGAATCGTGGAGAGAGAAGCGCCATGTCTCTTTTGCGACGCATGCCGGATGTATCTGTATGAGGCGTATGTCCGCGGACTTTGCCCTCATTGTGACCAGCCTTCAGGTGGCAATTCCTGTGAAGCATGCGGACGGCCAAATGACTGCCGCGACTTGCGAGATCCCGTTTGCAACATCTGCGGCACAAGAGCTGGCGTCCGTAATGTCGCGCGTTTTTGCCTGCCGCTCTCTGCTTACGAGAAACAACTACAGGAATACTTCGATACTGCAACCATGAGCTCAAACATAAGGGCCTTGGGTGAACAGATGATCAAAGATGGCCTGCCGGAAATTGCTATCACTCATCCGGCCAGTTGGGGCCTTTCTGCGCCGGGGGTAAGCGGCCAGAGGATCTACGTCTGGTTTGAAATGGCCATGGGGCTCCTTGCCTCAACCCAGGCCCTCTCAGAAGCCATTGATGAACCAGGGGGCTGGGAGCGGTTTTGGAAGAGCACAGATGTGGAGATCGTAAAGTTTCTCGGCTTCGACAATACGTTTTTCTACTCGTTGTTTTTTTCGGCAATTTTTCAAGCGTGGGACCCAGAGATTCGCCTGCCCCAGGCCCTTCTCGCCAATGAGTTTTATCGCCTGGAAGGGCAGAAGTTTTCCACCAGCCGCAACCATGCTATATGGGGAAGAGAACTGCTGCGTGATCAGAATGCAGACCTGGTGCGTTTCTATCTCGCCTACAACGGACCAGAGACCGAGCAGACTAGCTTCACACTCGCCGAATACGAGCAAACCGTCGGGAGAGAACTGCTTGATGGCGTGCAAGGATGGTTACGTCAGTTGGGAAGCGCAGTTTCCGATGAGTACAGCGGGATCGCGCCGTCGCCGGGGGTGTGGACCGGCACCATGCACAGGTTCTATGGCAGGCTGAATGATATCGTCGGGAAAGCCGCAGCGGGTTACAGTACAAAGGAATTCTCCACACAGCGAGTCGCGCGTCTGCTGCTGGAGTTGGCCCGCGAAGCACGCTTCTTCAGTCACAGCGAAAGCCACTGGAAGCGCGTTCCCAACCGTCGTCTGACGCGCAATACTGCCATATCGCTCGAGTTGCTGGCAGCAAAAACGCTTGCTTTGCTGGCAGCACCGATCATGCCCGGCTTCGCTGCCCGCCTGTGGCACGATCTAGGACAAACCAAGCCTTTGCAGGTCCAGAGTTGGCCCCACGATCTGGAGTGGATACGCCCCGGAACCGTGCTTTCTAATCTGCGTAGAAACTACTTTGACCAATATGAAGACGTTAAGTCATTGTCTCGCCCCGCCGCTGCGTACGTATAAAGACAAGGTGTTTCTGATAGAACCTTCTACGGGGGAAACCCTCAACTTTGCTGAGTTCGGTTCAGCTGTAGGAGGTGTCCAACGCCTTTTGCGGGAACACGGAGTCTCCGCCGGAGATGTGGTCACGTTGATTGGGGGCAACTCGATCGATCTTGTGGTCATGCTTTATGGAGTGATGACGTACGGCGCAATTGCCAAGCCTCTGAACCCCCAGGTGACGCCTGTTGAACTGCAGAGCCTGCTACGCCATTCAGGTTCTTCATTGGTTTGCGTGGAACATCGCATGAATATTCCCGGATTTACTGGAAAATATCTTGATATTGATGCTTATCGTCAATGTTGCGGACAGGAGTTTCTCATCTCGCTGGACAAGGAGGACGATCCGGCCCTGCTCATCTACACCTCAGGCACAACGAGCCAGCCTAAAGGAGTTCTCCTGAGCCATCGGAACATCATTCACAACACGGTTACGGCAATTCGATTCTTCAGCCTGGACCACAATCACGCTAAAATCTGCATTTTGCCGCTGTTCCACATGTTTGGCTTGATCAGCGATCTCTCGACCATGGCATTGTCTGGTGGAACTACTGTAGTGCTGGATACTTTTGATATTTCAAAGCTCTCTCTCATCGAATCGGCAATTCACCAATACCCCATCAATTCTTTCAGTGCTGTTCCGCTGATGTTCGATATGTTTCTTCGGCTGGATTGCAACCTCTCAGGAAAGCACATGAAACATTGCGTGTCCGGGGCTGCTGCCCTGCGTGAGAGCACGGCCACGGAATTCTTCCAGAAATATAAATTCCCCATAATCCCGGCTTATGGGCTAACCGAGACGACCTGCTTTGCCACAATTTCTCCTCCGGAAAGGACCAAGGTAAATTCTGCCGGGATTCCCGCTGCGGTGAGCGTCAGGGTGACTCTCTCAGATGGCTGCGAAGCCGGGCCGAATGAAATCGGAGAGTTACTCCTCGCCGGGGAAAGCGTTATGCAACAAGGGTATTTCAAGGGTTCTGCGGAGTGTTTCGGTGGCCCGGACAATAAGTGGTTTAAAAGCGGTGATCTCGGATATCGCGATGAAGATGGTTACATCTACATCACCGGCAGAAAAAAGAACATGATCATCCGTGGCGGCGAGAAGATTTACCTCGAAGACGTAGACGCCTGCCTGATGGGAATGAATGCAATTGCCGATAGCGCCACGATTCGTTTTGAAGAAGATGGAACAGAGAAAATTGCGGCTTTTGTGGTACCACGAGAAGGCATACAGTTGGCGCCTAATGAAGTCATGAGCTACATAGGCCAGAAACTGGGCAGCCTGAGGACCCCTGATGTGGTGATTTTCAGCGCTCGTATTCCCAGGACTTCCACGAACAAGGTGAAGATTCGGGAACTGCAGGAACTGGTCCATCGGGCAGCGGCCCATGTTTAAGCCAGCATTTGAGTCGTTGAATAGCGATTTTGTCTGCAAATACAAACCTTCAAAAAGGAAGACACGCAAGCACGCCGGAACAGCTTTCACCCGCTGATCTTCGGAAATTGCCGCACTCACGGCAGCCTTCAGATTCTGACGGAAAACACTGAGTTAATTTCAAAAAGTTTCTTAGATTCGGCTCACGGCCCCACTGCATGAATAAAGATCTTGGACAACTCTCATGAGCATCCAGGCAATCCAGTCACCAGCACAACCTCCTTTCACCGCACCTACCCTAGCGGATTGCCTGCGGCTGCATGCGGAGCGGCAGCCACAGAAGATTGCATACCGGTTTTTGAAGAATGGTGAAGTTGAAGAGCGGACCGTCACGTACGGGGAGCTTGATTTGGCTGCGCGCGGCATCGCTGCCATGTTGGAAAAACGTTCCGCCATTGGCGATAGGGTATTGCTGCTGTATCCTCCGGGGCTGGAGTTTATTGTTGCTCTTTGTGCTTGTTTTTACTGTGGCCGCGTTGCGGTCCCGGCATACCCACCGCGTCCGAACCGTGGCACGGACCGCTTAATCGGCATCATTCAGGACGCGACCCCGGCGGTGGCGCTCACCAGCGTGGAGGTCAAGGCAAAAGTCCTGCACCGCTTTGTGAACGATAAGGCGTTCCAGGAACTTGCCCTGGTGACGACCGACTCTTCAGCGGATGCTTCCGGGGAATGGGAACCGGTCAGGCTTGATCCTGCCATGCTGGCGGTGCTTCAGTACACTTCCGGCTCAACCTCAATTCCCAAGGGGGTGCAGGTCAGTCATGCAAACCTCATGCACAATGAGATGCTGATCCAGAAGGCATTCGGCCAAACTCAGCATGACATCGTCCTGGGATGGCTGCCGGTTTACCACGACATGGGACTGATGGGAAACGTGCTGCAGCCGCTTTACTGCGGAGCGGAATCCATCCTGATGCCGCCCACTTCGTTCCTGCAAAGTCCCGTACGCTGGCTTGCCGCAATTTCCCGTTATCGCGCCACCACCAGCGGCGGCCCGAACTTTGCCTACGAACTTTGCTGTAACCGGATCACTGCGGAGCAGAAAGCAAATCTGGATCTCTCAAGCTGGCGGGTTGCATTCAGTGGGGCTGAACCTGTCCGGGCGCAGACCCTGGAGCGTTTCGCCGCCGAGTTTCGCGATTGCGGATTTCGTGCCAACGCCTTTGTGCCATGTTATGGACTGGCAGAGTCAACGCTCTTCGTGAGCGGCGGAATTACCTCTGCTGGTCCGGTCATCAAGGCTGTGCAAGCTGACGCCTTGGAGAGAAACCAAGTGATACCCGCTAGCTTAGAGGAACTGGGCCGCCGCGTCCTGGTGGGATGTGGAGGCGCGGGCGCCGGGCATGAAGTTTCGATTGTTGATCCCGAACGATTGGCGTGTTGCGAAGCTGGCACAGTGGGAGAAATATGGGTTTCCGGGCCAAGCGTCGCCAATGGTTATTGGAATCGCGGGCAAGAGACCGCAGAGACATTTGAGGCGCGGCTTGCTGATACCGGCAAGGGGCCATACCTACGCACGGGCGATCTGGGATTTCTGCTGGATGGAGAACTCTTTATCACGGGGCGCCGCAAGGATCTCATCATTATTCGTGGCCGCAACCACTATCCGCATGATCTGGAAGCGACCGCGGAAAAGGCCCATCCTGCGCTGCGGGCGTGTATTGGGGCGGCATTTTCGATTGAAGCCGAAGGCGAAGAGCGGCTGGTCCTGGTGCATGAGATCAACCCCCGAATTCAAGCTGACGCCGGGACAGTAATAGCGGCTGTCCGGCAGGCGATTGCAGAGGAACACGAGCTGCAACTTTATGCCGTTGCGCTCACGCGTCCCGGAGAAATTCCCCGGACCACAAGTGGAAAGATTCAACGCTTTCTGTGCCGCGAAGCTTTCCTCGCAGGCGGTTTGGCAATCCTCAGCGAATGGCGAGCGACTTTCACCGCACCATATTCCCAGATCACAGGAGATAGCGAACCTCAAATTGATGATTGGCAGACATGGTTGATTTTCCATCTCGCGCAACGGCTGCGTATCCCACCCGAGATGATTGAGGCAGACCAGCCGCCGTCCCGCTATGGACTGGATTCGCTTGCCGCAGTGGAATTGGCGCATGAAATTGAGAAAAAAGCGGGAATTGTTTTGCCTTTCGCTGACCTGATTTCAGGACTCAGCATTACAGAACTGGCAGCGGCGCTGTGCTGGCAAAAAGAGCTGGCCACCACCGGCGCTGCAGCGACTCCCACGCCTCGACAACATCATGCCGTGAAGTTCCCGCTCTCGCATGGGCAGCGCGCAATATTTTTCCTTTA
>Ga0210400_10001424_pt1 | contig 23832 bp, 16 predicted proteins | sample IncBWH26MmetaG_FD_155456 | JGI IMG/M metagenome (GOLD analysis project Ga0210400, IMG submission 155456) | Forest soil microbial communities from Barre Woods Harvard Forest LTER site, Petersham, Massachusetts, United States - Inc-BW-H-26-M | ecosystem: Environmental > Terrestrial > Soil >...
TGGCCTGATCAAATCTCGTCCACGTGAGATATACGTCACCGGCGCCCGTGCCCTGCGGGCGCTCATCCACGCGCAGGTGCGGCTTGTCGATGAATACCGACTGGGAGGGTTGGGGATTGAAAAGAACCTTGGTGGGCCAACAAGCGGAGGAAGTTGTGTCCTGGCCGCTCGCATCCAGTAAATGAGTGCCGCCCGGACACTGGGCACCGCTATTCAAGTTAGCTGCCGTGGTTGCGAACAGGCCAAGACCACTCGCGGTGCTGCCGAAGCGCAGGTCTTCAGCATAGACAAGCCCGCGCGTTGCATCCACCGCGATTACCGGATCACCCATCCCAAACAGCGTCTCGCCCGACGCTGCATACACCAGATGTGGCAGCCCACCTTCGAACGAGGCATGGCAGTCTGCTCCCTGGCGGTGCACGTAATAACCGGTTACGCTCAAGCCCCATGTGCCGGCGACGGTGGGGAGAACGGAATCGAGCACGCCTCGATAGTCGTTCGCGCCTTCGATGACGAGATCCGCCCCGTCCCTTCCACCTCGCGGAATGTAGTCCACCGACTCTTCATTCTGCGGAGCCCGAAGTCCAATTTGCGGACTGCCCGTTTGAGGTTCCAGATTGAACCGCGCTCCTGCCGGGTGATTGCAGTCCGCGCTGTCGGCGGCCAGACTGCTTGCCGTGTTCCCGTACACGATCGAAGGTGCCGCTGCGGCAGCGGGGAGCTTCGGCAATGGCACACCCCATCGTGTCAGCAGCCCGCGCGTGTTCGGGTGCGCAGCGGCCAGCATTCGGCCATGCTCGGACAGCAGGAACACGATCGGGGCGGAAGGCGACGTCAGATTATTCTGAAAGGGCCTGGGATTGTAGGGAGCGCGGGTCTGGCGGAAATCTGCCGGCGTCAGTGGATCGCCAAATTGAGCCATGGCGGGGGATGCAATTCCCATCAGCAGCAACATCAGCGATGCCTTCCCGATCCATGTGCAGGGTCGCGCAATCGGCCTTCTACATATAGCCGCCAGATACTCATTCTGAACTGCGTGAGGCAAGGGAATACCTCCGTAGAAGCCGCAGATCATATCACACAGGCGATTCTGGTCGACACTTCCCGCTGGGTGCGGGTACGAACCGATCTCGGCTTCCCTTAGGATCACCCGCTCCGTGGGCAACTCATAATCCGTAGGTCGTAGGTTCGAGTCCTACCGCCGCCACCAACCCCTACACTAGAGGTTGGAGCTCAACCCGAATAACTTGCGTTTAAGCAGTCCCGCCCCGGCAGCAAGCCCCATGCCCAGCATACTCAGAGTACCTGGTTCGGGAGTAGCGAGACCTGTAGTTCCCCCTCTGATGTGGGCAATACCTTTATTAAGTTGTGGACTGGCAGTGTAAATTGTCTCCGTGAGTGTGCCGGTGACTGTCCTTCCGGTGTACAGCATTCCGGAGAAAGTGCCGCTGAGCGTGTAAGTGATATTGGCGCCGTGCTTACTGACCAGCGTCCATGTAATCGGTCCGGTGAAGGCGCCGGTAAAGATGGCACCCTTGGGAGATCCCTGATTTCCATTTCCCATTACAACAAGTGTCGAACCGACGCTGGAAAATGTTCCGCCGGCCGAAATGCTTCCGCTGATCAAAGCGCCAGTCGAGAAGCTAACAGAACCAAGAGACTGTCCGTGAGTGGCCCCAATTCCGTTGAAGTTCATCAACTCTGATTTTGTTGAAGTGATGCCCGCATTCGAAATCGTGATACTGCCGAATCGATTGGTAAAAGCGATTCCATCGGCGAAAGCTGTGAGCGGTAACGCGAGTGCGAGCACAATGAGAATCAACGTTGCTTTCATCTGTAAATCTCCCGGTTTAAAGTTAACTGCGACTTCACGAACCAGCCCGCTCGCAAGCGGTGCTGTCCGCCACGAGACTGCATGCAAAACGCAAGCTTGGGGCACACATTTGTGCTCTAAGCCTATCCAGCATTCGACAATATGACGGAATTGTTCGCTATCCGGCGAAGATGGTACTTAGGGAGAAAACACCCCTTAGGCGGAGAGCACGGCCAGCTATTGTTCTAGCGCGAATGAGCAAGTGCTTTGCTGTCCGTGTCTTAGAATGATTCTCAATCGGTGCGAGACATTGGGCTGGAGTTATTCGACTCAACATTTAGTCCCAAGATGCCGTATAATTCGGCGCTAACCTCGAGCGTCCATGGGTGCCGAACCCTACAGCGAACGCCGTATCCTGCCAGCAGAGCGGTATTCCATCGTCGTCATTACGCTGGATGAGAATATGTTTCGGGAGATGCGCGGTGCGCTCGCTTCCAGCTTCCGCGCTACGCTTGCCAGCACCGAATCACAAATCAAGACACTTATCGATGACCCGGACATTCATGGAATTGTCCTTGATCTGGAAAGCATTGGCGATGGCGCCGCTGACGGCATCGAGGTGCTGCAGGAGATGCGCCGGCTGCGCGATGACCTGATCATGGTGGCGATCACCGTTTCGACCGGCAGCGAACTTGCCCTGCAGGCCAGTCAGGCAGGGACAGACCATTTCTTTCTTAAACCGGTTGACGGTCAGCAACTGCGAACCGTGCTGCTAGAAACCATGGAGAAGCGCGCCCTTCAGTTCGAAGGGCGCTGGCTGCTGGAACAGGTCGAAAGCCGCTCTGCCTTCTGTGCGTTGATCGGCGGTAGCGAGCCCATGCGCAAGGTTTATCGCGCCATCGAGGCAGTCGCGGGCAGCAACGCCAGCGTCGTGATCCGGGGTGAAAGTGGTGTCGGCAAAGAGCTCGTAGCCCAGGCGATTGTCCAGAGTGGGGAGCGCCATGACAAGCCTTACGTGTGCCTCAACTGCTCCGCCCTGCCCGAAAGCCTGATCGAATCGGAGCTTTTCGGATACGAGAAGGGCGCCTTCACCGGCGCCGACAGCGCCAAGCCAGGATTGATCGAACTGGCCCATACCGGCACACTTTTTCTGGACGAGATTACGACCCTCAATCTCGGGTTGCAGAGTAAGCTATTGCGCGCTGTCCAGGAGCGGTCGGTGCAGCGGCTGGGAGGGAGGGCTGCCAAGAAGATTGATTTCCGCCTCATTACCGCAACCAATGACGATCTGGAAGGCGAGGTGAAACGAGGCCGATTTCGGGAGGACTTGTTTTACCGGATCAACGTTGTGCCTATTGTGGTTCCTCCGCTGCGCGAGCGCCACGGAGACATTCCCCTGCTGGTCGAGCACTTCCTTAGGCTGTACTGCACCGCCAATCGGAAGCCGGTCAAACAGCTGCAGCCAGAAATCATGGGAATTCTCGAGGGCTACTCCTGGCCGGGGAATGTGCGAGAGCTTGAAAACGTGATGCAGCGGCTGATAATCATGAGCGATGGCCCGGTGATCGCGGCCCATCATCTGCCGCAGCACCTCCTCTCTTCGAGCGCGGCCAGCCACGAGGCCATTCTGATCCCCGAAGGAGGGGTAGACTTCGACGTCGAGATGGAAAACATTCAGACCGCATATCTCAGCGCCGCGCTCCGCCGGACGGACGGCAAGAAATCCGCCGCCGCCAGTCTGCTCCGGATCGACCCGCAACGCATGAAGTACCTCTGCCGCAAACTGAAGTTGTAGTTGTAGCGATTCGACACCAATTTGGTTAAAAATTAACCTGACAGCAGTTAATAATTAACCTTGGCGACATTTTTCACCGCGAAGGAAGAAATTGTCGATCTGGCAAAACAGGACAGCTAAACCATTTTAATGGTTACACTTGGCACCGGGAAGAATCGATGCCGTCAGTTTGGCACACGTCGTGCACTGTAGGACAGCGAGCGGTGGAACACCCAGACCAAATTAAAAATTTGAGGAGCGTCCCGTGACCATTCAGAAGAAATCCTTGATTAGCAGCCTGAACACCACCAAGAAGGCCATTGTAGCCAGCACGCCGTTGGACTCGCCTATTTCGACCGACAAGTCCGCGAAGCTCGGGAAGGTGTCGAGTTTGGCGAAGGTCACCAGTATGGGCAGATTGGGCAGAATGGGTAAGCTCGGCAAAATGGGCCGAATGGGTAGATTGGGCAAGTTGGCCAAAATGGGCAGGAAATAAATCAACGGGCCGGAAATCGGCCAATCAGGTGGAAGGCTGCCTCAGGGGCAGCCTTTCTGCTTTATTCACCACATCCTGCGGCCCAGGAAATTCACAAGTTCTTGCCAGCCAAATCCAGCAAGGCTTCGCCGGTTGCCGTATACCCGGGCAGTGCCAACCATTCCCGGTTTTAGTTTGCCTTCAGGACTAAACACCATCAGATCGACAGCGTAGAACTTTGGCGGATGTAACCCTTTGTATTGGGAAGTCTCAGTCAGGCCCAACGGTATATCCGAGGACATCGGTTCAATGTTAGAGACTCTGCCGTTCCATTTCCCGAAGATGCCCTGCACCAACAAACGTGCTCCCGATCCAACCCAGAACTTGGAGATGTCGTGTTCTGACATGTAGATGCGGGCCCGCATCGGACTCACATCCGCAACCTCGGCAAGTTCTGTTCCCGCCGGAACATAGGAGCCCAGCCAATCAGATAGCCTCGGTGTCAGCACCAGACCTGATATGGGACTATTGATCTGAAGTTCGGCCGCCTCCGATGTGAGCAGGCCTAATTGCTGCGCCAACTGAGCGCGTTCCTCCCGCGCCGGGCCGAGGTCGGCGGCGTATCGCATAGTTGCTGACGCGGTGCGATGCGCGGCAACCGAATAGTTCGCCTGCGCGCGCGCAACTTTCGAATCGAGTGCCAGATTACGCAGCCGCACGAGAGGCGCTCCGGCCGCGATCCATTTCCCCTCGCTGGCGTATACGTCGGTCACTGTCCCAGACACAGTCGTGCGGATGACGGCGCGATGGACGGGTTCCAGCGTGCAATACCCAATTGAGGATTCCTTCCGCAACGGCAGCAATGCGAGGATCACCGCAATCGTAGCAAGCACGATGGAGCGCCGAGCTGTGAACCAGGCGAAGAACCGATCTTTCTTGTCCAGGTATACGAATTTCATAAAGTTCCATAAGGTGCGGATCCGTGATCGAAAGATCAGGCCCGCGGTTGCTAGTTCAGGAATGAAGGACCACTCAGGGTTAAAGTTGCGGAAAACATTGCCTACGAAGCGGGCCACTACGTACATGACCGTGTAGCTGTAAAGACCCGAGAGAAGCGCATAAGCGGTGTATCCGAGCCGCCTGCGCCTGGGGACGTATGGCACGTCTACTGGAAGTCCCCAGACGTGACGCTTCACCCAGCCGGAGACGAAGGCGGTGGAAGATTCTTTAAGATCAACTATTCCCAGAATCTCGCTGAGCATATGATAGCCGTCCAGCTTGATGAGCGGGTTCCAGTTGACCAAGGCGGCCGAGATTCCAGTAATGAGCATGAGGATGTAAGCAGCATCGTGAACCGCTGTATCTGGCGGTGTGCCCCACCAGATCGGCGTCACCACGCAATAAACGATCAACTCCGCCCACACACCGGCCAGGGAGATGACGAGACGCTGGTAGCGAGTCCCCTTGACGTCCCCTTCGGTGGTATCGGTATAGAAGGCAGGCGCCAGGTAGATGAGGGCAAAGCCCATCGCAGGTACGCGCCCGCCGTAGTGTTTGCAGGCATGGCCATGCCCCAGCTCGTGAATGCTCAATACCAGAACCGCTAACAAGTAGAACTGAACAACGTCACCCCAGGATTTGTCGGAGAAGTTGTAGAACTCCAGAGTGTCGCGGCCGATCTCGGTCCAATGCGTGATCGTGATACCGGCGCTAAACGCAAAGGCGCACAATGTAAGCACCGTAAACCAGCGCGTGTAGAAAAAGTATGTGTACTTGTAGAGCCAGTCTAGAAACTTGTCCGGGTTAACCGCCGGAAAGAGAATCAGTGACAGGTCGCCATATGCGCTCTTTCTCTTCAGGAATTTGCGGCGCTCTTCTGCGCTCTTCTGCATGAGCACAATGTTCTTTTCCTGCGGGGTCTTGTACCAGAACTCCATCGCGTCGAGTTCAGCCGCGAAATCCCGAATCTCTTCCACGCTGTACTGGGTTCCGGTCTGGCGCGAGAACAGCTCCGCGATCTCTTTATAGCTGCGGCGTCCGTCGAAGAGTTGGATCAGAGCCCAGTTCAGCGGCGGGAACTTGAACATCGACTCGACGCTCGGAACATAGACGCGAACAACCGGCTGACCATCCTCAACGTGTTCCCGAGCCACGATGTCAGGGGCGATGCGCGGATAATGCCCCGCAACCATCCGCGCGGGAATCTCCGGCAGTGCGGCATTCAGCGCTTCGGTGATGTTCATCGCAGGTTCTCAAGACTCACGCTCGCATCCATGCCGGGACGGAGCGAGCCTGGTTTTCCCTCGAGTTCCACAGTAACTTCGATCGTGCTGCTGGCGGGATCGACGACCGGGCTCACTTGCACAACTCTGGCCACGTATTTTTTGTTTGGCAGATCCCGAGTCGTCATCGGCAGTTCCTGACCCTTTTTAAGCCGTCCGATAAACTTCTCAGGCAGGGTGAATCGCATGCCCAACGGCCCCTCGGCCGTGACCCAGAACAGCCGGTCTCCTCTGGCAACCTGTTGTCCCTGACGCACGTAGCGGCGCGCCACCACTCCGGAAAAAGGTGCGCGAATCTTGGTCTTGTCCAGTTCCAGCTCAAGAGAGAGCTCCGACTGACGGAAATTCGTCAGCAATTCGCGAACGCGCTTTACGTCCCACGTTTCCGATTCCGCTTTGAACTTAGCGTGCTCCAGTTGCTCCTTGGTGATGATCTGGGCATCCCACATTTTCTGTGCGCGGTCGTAGTCAGACTGCATGACCTTAGCTTCAGCTTCCCAGTTCTTCAAGTCAGCTTCGGCGCTGCGGGTCTTCGCGCGCGCGCCCTCCAGGTCTGATACCAGTTGCCGGTCGTCCAGCTGCGCCAGTAGGTCTCCGGCACGAACGTGCGCGCCCACCTCCGACCGCAGTTCCGCGATGACGCCTTCGCGCTGCGCCAGCACGTCAAGCTGGTGCTCAACAATCAAGGGACCTGAAACTGTGAAGCCGCTGTCGTTCGCGGGAGCACTTGCCGCCGGAGCGGGCGCCGACACCCCCGCAGGTGTTGGAGAAGGAGCGGCTGCGACCTCCGAGCTTTTCTGAGAGCAGCCCAGCCACGGCAGCAGAGTCGCGCCGAGCAAGATTAAAGGAAGATCGTTCGGTCTTCTACTCCGCATTCCTCACACTCCAAACCACGACCATGCTCGTGAATAAATCCACAAAAGCGGCTTGCGAAACAGGACATAACCGGCCGGATACCAGCCCACCCGCACCTTTCCTCGTCCTTCCATGCCGGCGCGAATCGCTCCGTCGGGATTCGGGATCGCGATCCGCGCGAAAAATACGCGGGATTCGCCCTGCAGAATCCCCTTGGGGCTGACGACGGTCACGTCGCCGCGAAAGATTCGTGTCGGGAAACTATTGAGCTTGATGGAAGCGTGAGACCCGGCGCGCAGCAGACCGGAATCGGCATCGTCCACAGCCACATCTACCACGGCCAGCGATGTGTCGACCACTTCGGCGAAGCTGTCTCCATATTGCAAGCGTCTTCCCACCATGTTTTCCACGTGGGGTGTCGCCACTAGGCCGTCAATCGGCGACCGTAGTCGAGTCTTGCCCAACAGTGCCTGGTCCCTTGCGACCTCAGATTTCCAAAGGTCGGCCTGGATCCGCTGCACGCCGGCTTCGCTGCCATCATTGCTCGCCAACGAACGATTCATCTGCAACAAGGCGGTTTGATACTTGGCCTCAGCCTGAGCAAGCGCCGTGCGAGGCTCCCAATCCGCAAGGTCCGCGATAACCTGGTCACGGACGACATGGTCACCTTCACGAACGTAAACTTTGCTGACCACCCCCTCCAGCTCGGGCTGGATCTGTGCAGAGTGCACCGGTGACACGACGGCATCTCCATCGACCCGCAGTGGCAAGGGGAATACAGCCAGGAAGATCAAGAGCGCGCCGGCTGCGGCGACGATGAACGTGCGGCGCCGCTTTTCCATGGCCATAAATTTCCGTTTCTTCTCCAGCAGCGGCTCGAGGACGGAAATAAATGGCACCTCCTTATACATTTGCGCATTGCGCAGCGCGACCGTCGCCTGTCCGGCGAGCACTTGTAGGATTTCCAAGTGAGCAGGCGAAAGAAAATCCGGATCCGCGCTTTCGAGGCCCAATATGCCAACCCGCCCCGTGTCGTCGCTCAGCGGTATCGCATAAAATCCCCGCATCCTCGAAGTTTCGAAATAGTTTTGGAACTTCGCGCGAGTCTCCGGACGCGCGGCCTCAATCTCGGTGCCATGCTGCCGGACGTGCACTACCTCTTCGGAAAGCATGACCCAGCGGAGGATGTCGTTGAGCGGAGCGATGTCCGGGGCGTTGGCATCGACCTGCGTGGCGCCAGTCACTGCGCTGAGTTTGTACTTCCCGCTCTGCTCAAGGGCCACCGCCGCGCGCTCGTAGGGAATCACCGCCTGCGGCGCGTTGACAATGGTCTGCAGAACACGCTCCAAGTTCAGCGTGGACGTGATCTCGTGGCTGACGGTGACCAGCATTTCCAGGATTTCCACTTTGCGCTCAGCCATCAGAAGGCTGGCGTTGTGGAGGGCGATGCTTGCCGTCTCGTTCAGGCTGCTGAGCACGAACAGGTCGTCGTCATCGAAAGGTGTTCCGTCGAGCCGGTTGACCACTTCCACCACGCCGACCAGAGATTCCTTGTCCAGCAAAGGGGCGACCACAAGGGACTCGACCCGTCCTTCGTCCGTGTTCAGGTTGCGGCCAATCAGCCGTTCGTCACCGGGATCTGCAATCAGCACAGGTTCCCCGTTCTCGGAAACGTCGCCAGCGATCCCTTGCCCTTCTTTTTGGGTCATTCCCTGCCGGGTGGTCGGATCCCATCCCGCCTGATGCATCAGTAAAAGGCTTCCATCGCCTTGAACCATCCACACATTGACCCCTTGGCATTCCAGCATCTCCCGCATCTTGCCGCCGATGATTGGAAGCAGCTCATCCATCTCAAGAGTTGAGCTGAATACTTTCTCTATGTCGTAGAACTGGGTCAACCGGGTAATCGAGGCCATGGAGTTATGGCGTTCGTCCTCGTAAGCCTGGGAGGAGACAAGGGCTTGGGCCGCCAGATCGGCCAGAGGTCCCAGAGCCTTCAGCGCCACCCGGTCCGGGACTCCTTCGAAGCCGAGAATCTCAATCGCACCAATAAGCGTCCCGCAATTGACGAGGGGTACACACACCAGGTACTTCACCGTGCGGCGAACATTGAGATGCGCGTAAGCCTCGCGCTCCAGGCTTGCACCTTCAAAGACAGTCGTTTTCTGATCGCGGAAGACATCGCCCAGGGTTCCGGCGTCTGCTGGGACGATTTGGTCCGGCTGGGCTTCCTCTCCCAACGTAGAGCGCGCCGACCAGAAGCGATTCTCGGCTTCTTCCTGCAGGAGGTAGACGGTCACACTTGTCCCAGGAAGCCATTCCAGCACTGCTTGTGCCGTGACCCGCGCCCGGGCGCTGGTTTCATGCACTTCAAGCAGTCTCGCCGCAAAGGCAGCGACGTCGAGGCGCAGCTCAGATTCCTGGGGTGCCATGATATGCGAAGAGTGCTACCAACCTCGCTTCCCCCCGGAGCGATGTCCAGCTTGCAAAAAAGCCGGGCTTCTTCTAATTTGAGCGGGCACTTTAGCAAACGCTTAGGGGAGAGTCAACATGATCTCCCACACAGCGGGCAAATGGCAATTAATATCTGTCAGGCAGGTACAACGTGGAAATCGAGACTCGCAACCTGGGGGAAGTAAAGCTGGTTAAGCTCAAGGGTAGACTCACGCTGGGTGAGTCTGTGGACCGTTTACGGTCCACGATAGACGACCTCATCGCGGGAGGAGACACTAAGTTTATTCTCGATTTGGCGGAAGTCCCGATGATCGATTCCAGCGGAATTGGCCTGTTGGTACGGTCTCTGATGAATTTGAAGCAGCAGGGAGGGGCTCTCAAGCTTCTCAACCCCACCAAGTTCGCAATCCAAACCTTGAAGATGATTGGATTGCTGAACCAGTTCGAGGTTTTCGAAGAGCAGCAAGAAGCGCTCGCTTCGTTCAAATAATCGTGGGCGCAAGTTCACGTCCCCACGCCACTCTGCGATCAACGGCTCTTAGTGGACTTTTCCCTCCGCGTCCATTAGACGGAACTCACCGAGGTTCAGTTCTCGCACACCGGCTTCGATCTTTGCCCGATCACCCACAACGATCCAGATTAGATTGTCCGGACGCACCACTTCTTTTGCGGCTTGGTTTACGTCACTCGTTTTGAGCGCGCGGACTTTTCCTGCGTATGTGTCGTAGTAATCGTCGGGAAGGCCGAATTGCACCAGGTCCACGATTGATTGTCCCAGCGCATCCAGCGTCTCCCGCGATCCCGGAAGCTTCAGCGTTTCGTTGGCCTGAATTTTCGTAAGCTCGTCGGCGCTGACTGGATGATCGCCCACGATTCCGCGGAACTCCTTGTTCATCTCTACCAGCGATTCCTTCGTCTTGTCGGTTTGCACGGGCGCGACCGCGTAGAACGGCCGCTGCGAACGGGCGTCGCGAAGGACGGTGCGCGCTCCGTACGACCAGTGCTTGTCTTCCCGCAGGTTCATATTCAGCCGTGCGCCAAACATCCCGCCCAGACTGTTGTTCATCGCTTCAATCGCGATCTCCTCCGGATTCCCCCTCGGCGGCGCCACCACTCCAGCAATGATCACCGATTGCAGTGCCCCGGGTTTGTCGATCAGGTACACGACGGACTTAGTTGCAACAGGGACCGTCGTTAAGTTCTTGGCCGGGACAGTCCCGCTCTTCCACCCCGCAAAAAGTTTCTCCAGCCTCGGTGTCACTTCCTTCAGCGTCGTGTCCCCCACCACGATTAGCGTCGAGTTGTTGGGACGCAGCCATGTGTCATGAAACTTCAAGAGATCTTCTCTCGTCAGCTTCGCCACGCTTTCTCTTGTCCCGGAGCCGGTCAGCGGATTCCCGTACGGATGCTCCGGTCCGTACAACAGCCCAGGCAATACTCGTAAAGCCAGCGTCGCAGGCGTGTTCTGTTCGCGCTCGATTCCAGCGAGCACCAGTTTCTGCTCGCGCTTCACTTCGGTCTCCGGATACGATGGGTGCAAAACCACGTCCGCAAATAGATCGAGCGACGGATCGAGTTTCGAAGTCAACGCGGAAAGGGAAACGAACGACAGGTCAAGGTTTGAAGACCCGCGCAGAGTGGCTCCGAGGGTTTCCAGTTCGTCGCTGATTTGCAGCGCATTGCGCGTGCGCGTCCCGTTAGTCAGCACCTGCATGGCCAGGTTCGCAGTCCCCGCGGACGTCGATGCGTCGGAGGCGAATCCGGCGTCGGTTGCCAACGTGAAATTTACCAGCGGAACTTCGTGTCGCTCCGCCAGAACTACTTTCAATCCATTCGATAGCGTCGCCCGCTGCAACTTCGGCAACTTCAACTCTGGCGGCGTGCCGGTACCCGGCGCTTTGCTGCGATCCGCGCCCGCCGACGTGGTCTTGTAGTCAGGGAACGCATTCACTTCAAGGATGTACACTCCATCCGACAGCCATTTCTGCGCCGCTGCCCGCAAATCCTCCGCCGTTGCCTGCTGCACGCGTTTGAGCGAGATTTTGTACGCGTCCGCGCTTCCGCGGTACACCTGGCTCTCCGCCAGCCAGTCGGATTTCCCGCCAAACCCTCCAATCCGTTCGATCCCGCGGATAAAATTCGCCTGGTACTGAGCCTTAACACGCTGCATCTCTTCGGCCGTCGGCCCATTTTTCAGAAACCGCGCCAATTCTTCGTCCAGTTCCTTTTCCACTTGGCCAAGGCTCTGTCCCGGCCGCGCCGTGGCCCGGACCACGAACTGCCCGCCAATTTCCCGCAAGTCGGTGTAGGCTCCCGCGTCGGTCGCGATCTGATCCTCGTACACCAGGCGCTTGTAGAAACGCGACGATTTCCCGTTACTCAGGCAATCGCTGACCAGATCCAGATAGTCGCCTTCCGCGCTGCCATATTCCGGAATGTTCCACACTTTGTAGATTCGCGCTTGCGGCACGCGGTCCTGCACCACCTGGCGGTGCGTCCCCGTCATCTTTGCGACCCACACTTGCTGGTGCGCCACCGGCGGCCCCGACGGAATGTCGCCAAAATACTTTTCGACCTTCTCTCGCGCAGTCTTTGCGTCGATGTCGCCCGCTAATACCAAAACCACATTCGACGGCCCGTAATACGTCTTGAACCATTCCTGCACGTCCTTCATCGACGCCGCATCCAGGTCCGCCATTTCTCCGATCGTCGTCCACGAATACGGATGCCCCGCCGGATAGGTATTTTGCGTGAGCAGTTGCCGCGTCACTCCGTACGGCTGGTTCTCGCCCTGGCGCTTCTCGTTTTGCACCACGCCCCGTTGCAAATCGAGCGTCTTCTGGTCCAGTGCGCCGAGCAGGTGTCCCATGCGATCGGACTCCATCCACAGCGTAAAATCCACCGCCGAAGTGGGGACATTCTGGAAATAATTTGTGCGGTCCGGATTGGTGGTGCCGTTCAAGTCCGTTGCGCCAATTCTTTCCATGCCGTCGATGTAGCGCCCCGGCGAGTGCTCGCTGCCGCCAAACATCAGGTGCTCGAACAGATGTGCGAACCCGGTCTTTCCCGGTTTCTCATTCTTCGAGCCCACGTGGTACCAGGTATTGACCGCGACGATCGGCGCCTTGTGATCCTCATGAACGATCACCGTCAGGCCGTTGTCCAACACGAAACGCTCATACGGAATATCAATCTCCGTTTTTTGCGTAGAACTGGTCTGCGCCAAACCGCTCGTCACGAGTGCGATCACAAGGAACAACATTGCTAATGACATCCGCATCCTTCCAACCTCCGAACCAATTTTCTGAAGCTATATTCTGGGAACCGGGCGAGCCTTCATCACCCCTCAATTCAGCAGATGACAAGTCACGAAAGGCATCGCTCTAATCTTCGGCTCCCGAGTGTCTTAGACTTTGGAAACGGAAAATAGTCTACACCCGACCTTTGACATCCCTCCCCGGCCCTAATGCGTCCCGGCGCCGGATCGGCCCTCTCCGGTGTTATCCTAAGCGGGATCACACCGCAGGGCTGTAATTTCCTCATGTCCAATCCCAGCATCTCCGATCCAAATATGTCCGATCCAGACACGTCCAATCAAGGCGCTCCGGAACCTACGCCTTCCAGCCAGCCGACCGAATCATTCAAGGATATTTTTTCTGAGTACGAGCAGAGCCATCCCCGCAAGAGCGAAGCCGGCAATCAGAGACGTGAAGGAACGGTGATTGCTCTAACCGCCGACTCCGTCATTCTCGATATCGGATTCAAAACGGAGGGCCTTTTGCCCCTTACGGCGTTTCCGGCGGACCAGCAGCCCAAGCCGGGCGACAAGGTGCAGGTCACCGTCAAGGGGCGCGATCCGGAAGGCTACTACGAACTGACCCGCGGCAAGATCGAGCGTCCGACTGACTGGGCCTCGCTGGAGAAGGCCTTCGCCGAAAAGTCAACGATCATCGGCACCGTGACGGGTGTAGTCAAGGGCGGATTGAGCGTGGATGTCGGAGTGCGCGCCTTCATGCCCGCTTCGCGCAGCGGAACCCGCGACGCGTCCGAACTGGAGAAGTTGGTCGAGCAGGAAATTCGCTGCCGCATCATCAAACTCGACGTGGCCGAAGAAGACGTGGTGGTCGATCGCCGGGCCATTGCAGAAGATGAAGAGCGCGCCGGCAAGGAGCGCCGCTACTCGGAACTCAAAGAAGGCGATACCGTTCAAGGCGAGGTTCGCAGCCTGACCGATTACGGCGCGTTCGTCGATATCGGTGGCGCGGACGCCCTGCTTCATGTCGGCGAAATCTCATGGCGTCGCGTCAACAAGCCCTCCGACGTGCTCTCCACGGGTCAGCAGATCGAAGCCGTGATCATCAAGATCGACTCGGACAAGCGGCGTATTGCGATCAGCATGAAGCAGCTCCAGCCGCATCCGTGGGATGCAGTCGCTGAAAAATACAAGGCGGGCGAACGCGTGCATGGCACGGTCACGCGGCTCATGGATTTCGGAGCATTCGTCGAGATCGAGCCCGGCATTGAAGGGCTGATCCATATTTCTGAAATGTCATGGGCCAAGCGAATACGCACCGCGGGCGATGTTGTGAAGCCGGGTGAGACGGTGGAAGCGGTGATATTAGGTGTTAATGCTCCGGAGCGGCGCATCTCGCTCGGCTTGAAGCAGGCGCTCGGCGATCCTTGGGTCGTTGTGCCGGAAAAATTTGCGCCGGGCACGGTGATCGAAGGGCCCGTAACGAGCTTGACGAAGTTCGGTGCCTTCGTGCGGTTGACCGAGGGCGTTGAAGGCATGATTCACGTCAGCGAAATCAGCGCGGAGAAGCGCATCAATCACCCACAAGAAGTTCTGAGGTCCGGGCAGGTGGTCACGGCGCAAGTGCTCGCGCTGGATCCAGAAAAGCGGCTGATACGCCTGAGCATGAAACAGTTGGTTCCAACCGGCCTCGATGAATACCTCGCCGAGCATAAGGAAGGCGATATTGTCACGGGCCGGATGACCGAGGTTTCCGAAGGACGCGCACGCGTGGAACTTGGCGAAGGAGTCGTGGCCACGTGCCGGATCGCAGAAGAGAGTTCGGCGAAAGAAGAGAAGCGCGCTGAACCGGACTCCAGGTTGTCTTCATCTTCGTCAAAGCTTGATCTGTCGTCGCTCGGTTCCATGTTGCAGGCACGTTGGAAGAGCGGAGCTGCCGCCGACGAGGCGAAGCCGGAAGCCCCACGGGCTGGGCAGATCCGCAAGTTTCGGATCGCAAAGCTCGACCCGGCGACAAAGAAAATTGAGTTGGAAGTGGTTTAGCTTCGAAAGAAAGAATCGCCAGCCGCGAAGCGGCACAACGGGAAAGCCCGGCACGTGAGTGCCCGGTAGGCTTCTAACTCCCCGAGTTAGCCATCATCAGCGCAAACAGCGCGGGCAGATAGATGATCGTCGCCCTTAACAAACGGCGAGCCGATGGTTTGGATGCTGGCGCTGTCGCCGGCAATTGCGGATACGCCATTCCCATCGACACCCGGAACAGCGCCGCGCCCATCAGGATCGCTCCAATCAAATACACGCGTCCCGCCATTCCCAGCGCGACCGGCAAAACGCTCACCGGAATCAAAGCTGCGGAATACGCCAAAATCCGCCACACCGTGGACTTTCCGTCGGAATCCACGACCGGCAGCATGCGAATCTCACCCTGCGCGTAGTCCTCGCGATAAAGCCACGCGATCGAAAGAAAATGCGGAAACTGCCAGACGAACATGATGGCAAAAAGAATTAGAGTCTCGATTTCGAGCTTTCCGCGCACTGCCGTCCAACCCAGCACAACCGGCATCGCTCCCGGAAACGCGCCAACAAATGTGCACACCGGAGAGACTTTCTTGAGTGGAGTATATGCCGCCAGATACACCAGTGAGGTCAAAAACACCAACAGGCCAGTGAGAGGGTTGGTATAGATCGCCAGATAAGTGGAGCCGCCGAGAGTCAGTACCAACCCGATCGCCGCCGCGTGTGCCCTGGTCATGCGTCCCGAAGGCAAAGGGCGCAGCGCAGTACGCTGCATTCGCGCATCCACGCTCGATTCGAGCACCTCGTTCAGCGCCGCTGTTCCGCTTGAAACCAGCGCTACGCCCAACAGGGCATGGACCAAGCCCAGCGACCACGACGAAACGCCCAACTTATGCGCGCCAAGGAAGTAGCCGCACCACGCCGTGAGGACGATCAAAGTTGTAATGCGCGCCTTAGTCAGTTCAGCGTAATCGCGCAGCAGAGAAACGAATTTTTGCAACGTGGACCCCACACGCACCCGTTTGCTCGCTTCCGCCCTCATTCGGCGGCTTAGCTCAAACCGGCGTAAACGAAAAAATCCTCACAGAACAGAGAATTCCAAAAGACAGCATTCGTACCGCTCCACTTGTTCAGTGTCAAGCAAAAACTAAAGCCACAGCGCGTCCCGCCATCGATGCTCGCACCAAATACTGTTGTTGGCAACTGGCAACGGCAACTTATGGACCGCCCGCAGGGCCGCCAACATTGAAAGTCTCAGGTGGATCAAAATAACACTGATGCCAAAGCGCTGCGTCGGACAGCGTGCCCGCCTTCCATTGCTGAACCGTTGGAAGCGTTGCGGCAATCATGCCGCCATCGACCGAATCGAAAATCAGCACGACTCCCGCTACCTCCTGCGATTTTGCCGCCAGTTCCGAGTAGTTCTTCTCGAGCAAAGACTTGGCAAATTCCAGTTTCGCTCGCGCCCCGCCACCCTTCTCGTTTTCCTGGATCTTCTGCACCGAGATGATTTTCACGTTTTTGCCCCGAAGCGGCTCCCAATCCCCCGGGAAGGGCGCAGTTTCTTCGCGCGTAACCTGAAACAGATCGGCTGCAACCAGGGGGGTACTCGCTCCGGCCCGCGGAATGTCGGAAATTCCCTCCGGCATCTCCAGGCTCGTGCGCCAGATCCATCCCCGCGACAATCCGGAAATTCGCACGTGAACCCAGTCCACATTAAAATCCAGCATCTCAAACTCATCGTGCGCGGTCGCCAGAAATAAAGTCTTGCCATTCAAGCTGGGAGTCGCAACCACCGGAGTTCCTGATTTTTTTATCGCCACCAGATTTTTCGGATGCGCCTGGTTCTTAAGCACCTCTTCCAGACTGGATGCCTCCGCCTGCAAGCCGGTTGCAGTTCGATCTGTTGCAGTTCGATCCAAGGCTTTCAACGAATTCTTAGAATCCGACAGTTGCTGCGCCGACAAACCCGCCTCCGCCGCAGATGAAAATACGCGTCCGGTGTCGGGCGAGCTTGGCGTCGGCGCTGAGATAGTCGGTTCCGCATTACCTTTTCCCGCAATTGCTGGCCCCTTGACTGCCGCCGCCGGCGATGCCGTCCCGGGAAAACTTTGGCCGGAAGTCCCGCTCGAACTCGTCGCACTAGAACTGGTCGCCAGCAGATCAGCTAACTGGTCCAGAAGATCGGATTCAAGCCGTCCATTTGAAGTCACCAGCTGGTATCCCGATCGGGATGCAACCGAATCCGCGTACCATGCCGTAACTTTCGTGTTCACCCGCACCACCGACCCGCCCGACGCAGTCGAACTCACCTGCACGGCAGATTGGTAATACCCCCGCCGGTAGCGGTTCAAGGGGTGATCGCCCGCCAAAGCGAATCCTTCCAGTGTCGGCAGCCTCCCACTCGTAGCTGGTTGTAACTCCTTCAGCGCTTTTTCCACCTCGCTTTTTGACTGACGATAGGTGCGCTCGTACGGGACTGCTTGCGCACTCGCGCTCCCCACAGCCACCAGAAGCAGAGCCAAGGGAAGCGCAGTCCGCACCGCGGCGCAAACGAATCGGCTGGCGATTCGAAAACTTCGCCCGGTCATGGCATCTGCTCCAACTGATCGCGCCGAATCCACCCATGTTGTCCGTCGTGCGTCTCGACTCCGTACCAGTAGGGCGTTGAAATCAAAATCAGCACTTCCACGCCTGGCTCCAGTGATTTCAGCGTGTTCGCGGTATGGAATGGAGCGGACTTGAGCGGCGCCCCGGGCTGCTTGACCAGTCTCTCCACTTGCCGCCGCAATTCCGCAACGTGTTGCTCCAGCGATTCACCGGGCTGTTGCTCATACGCCGCCAACGGTTGCGGCGCCGCGGATGCCGGTGAGGCAGCGGATGTTTGTGCTGCCGTCGACGGCGGAGTGCTCAGCACAACTGTGTCATCGCCCATGCCGAAGTTTTTCTTCGCCAAGCGTTCCTGCTTTGCTTGTTCAGCCTCGGCATTTTCTTTCTTCATCAGCTCAACCGCGGCGAGGCGGTCCTGGATGTCCTTGTACTCGCCGCTTTCGACCGAGCCGTTCGATTGGTGCACGCTGTGCCGAAAATCTTCCACAAACAGCGCGTCAATTCGCAGAACCGTATTCTTGTCGCCCTGCGGTTGCACCACATAGCGCACCGCCAGCGTTCCGACATCGCCGCTGTTTTTGAAATTTCGCGGATCGAGCGCCTGCTTCCGCACCTTGTAGAAGACCTTGCCACCTTCCGTCCATGCCGGAAACACCGGCGTAGACTTGGCCGCGACCGCTCCCGTGATGTACTCGTCTTTGTTGTATTCCTTGGTTCCCCGGATAAAAGTGTTCTGCGCCACGTCTTCCACAACTTGCGCGACTTCCGGCTCCGGCAGCGGAACATTGACGATCAGGCCCGCGCCGTACTGAAGAACATCTTTTTCGCGGCCATGCGAGCGCATCGCCGCCGCAGTCAGCAGGAGAAATACTGCCGCCAGCCGGAGATAACATGGAGAAAATGGAGCGACTCGATGAAACGCGGCCCCGGCATTCAGTCCCGTACCGCGAAAACGCTTGTCCCAGATCACAACCGGCTCCGCTGTTCCTACTGCAAGAGAGTCTCATACGCTGGGATGATCGCTGTCAACTCGCGCCTCATGCATCCCGAACGCCATCCACCGGCCTTCCTCGGAACACTATGTAAAAAAATTGTAAAAAAAATCTTGAAATCTCTTGCACTTCCTCACATCGGGTAGTAGTATCCACCCGCTAGTGAGTGGTTGGACCACTTCACCGGAAAAGTTTTGCGGTTCTGCTGGAACGCAGGTGCTGGGGCAACGGAGGTCACGCTTGATCGTTGCTTGGCTGTTGTCGTTTGGGCGTTTTTAGGATTTTTCGTCTTTGCAGATTTTATGAACTCGGCTGAGGAGTGCAGCATGCGTATGTGGGCGCAGTCTCATCTCTGTCAGAAGCCGCAGCGGGTAAACTCCGTCCTCTCCGCTGCATTCGCGTTAGCCTTTCTGATCTTGAGCGCCAGCCAGTCGGCGAGCGCCTTACCTGCCTTCGCCAGAAAGTACGGCCTGCGTTGTTCGGCCTGTCATGAAAGTTGGCCCATGCTGAATTACTTCGGCCAAAAGTTCAAAGACAACGGCTACCAGCTCATGAACGATCGCGATGCCCCGATCTGGCAGAATCCGGGATACTGGCCAGTCACCTTCCGTATCCTTCCGATCTGGCATCGCGTGAGCCAGGGCAAGGTTCCCGTCGACAGCGGCGACACCCAGGTCGAGCAGCGAATCACCTCGTCGGGATTCGATATCAGCGGTCTCGACTTCCACACCGGCGGCACTCTGGAAAAAAATGTTTCCTTCTATGTGCTCCCCTCCTCCGACAACGCGGCTTCCTTTCACTTCGAAACCGTCATGGCGCGGCTGGATAACTTGTTCGGCAGCACTTGGCTGAACGTGAAGCTGGGCAAGTTTGAACTCGACAACCTGCTTTCTGAGAAACGCATTCTGACACTCACGGGCAACGGCGGCATCTACCAGCTCTATCACTTCATGCCACAGGGTTCCGGCAATATCTTCGGGCAAATGGGAGACAACCAGCTCGGGGTCGAGGTGATGGGGCACTCGTACAACGATCGCACTCGCTACTCCGCTGCGCTGATCAGTTCGAATGATGGCCAGCCGGGGCTCCCCTACGGCGCGAACTCTTACTCGGGATTCTTTGCCGCCAGCCAGGCATTCGATACCGGCAAGCTGGGTGTGCAACGCGTCGGCTTCTACGCCATGGTCGGCGAAGCTCCAACCACCTGGCTCACCAACGGAGGGGCGCCCATTGGCGGTTCAGGTACCGGAAACAAGGGCTACAGCCGCGAAGGTTTCGTGGGGCAGTTTTATTTTGGGCAGCACTTCGATGTCCAAGTGGTCACGCAGCATGGATCAGACAGCGCGTGGTTTGGGCAAGGTTACGGAGACTTTATCGACAACCCGACCGGCATTTGCAACGCCCAGGGCCCAACGCCAGGGACGATAGTGCAGGTGCCTTGTAACAACATCCCGGGAACGCAGCTAGTCCAGGGTTCGCGCAATCCGACCTGGAATGGCGTTCTCGTCGAGCCTCACTACGTCTACAGTCCGCAACTCATCTTCCTCGCGAGATATGAAACGATCAGGATGTCGCAGCAGTCGACTCCCGGTACGCGCTCGGATCTCGGCAACATCACCACCTACACCGTCGGCTATCGTTACAACCCGTTCATGACGAGCCGCGCTGGGTTTGCCTGGCATAATGAGTTCAACCTTTTCCACCAGACCGGGACAGCGTCGCTGAGCGGCACGAATATCAACACGAGTGAGGTATTGACAGGATTCGATTTCGACTTCTAACCATCATCGGCCGGCGACCTCGATTCGCCGGCGCTGACTTCGGTGCAAGGGTGCTGACTATGAACTGCTTGAAGCCAATCCGTTTTACCGGCGCGATTCTTTTCACTGCGATTCTGGGAGTCGTCTTCGCCGCTCCGGCCTTCGCCCAGGATGTGCCCGACTTAGGCCCGAAGCCCCATGTTGTGATCAAGCCCATGGAGAGCCACATCGGGAATATCACCGGGCATGCCGCCGCCGCGAAGTCCGACTACCGCCGCTATTGCGCCGGCTGTCACGGCGACTATGGCGATGCCAATGGAGAGAACGCGGTTTGGCTCGATCCGAAGCCGCGCGACTTCACCATCGCGACTTTCAAATGCCGCTCCACTCTGACCGGCACGCTGCCCACCGACGAAGATCTCTTCAACACCATCGGACGTGGCCTCACCAACTCCAACATGCCGATCTGGAATACCTTCACCAAGCAGCAGCGCGCCGACTTGGTGGCCTACATCAAGATCTTCTCGCCCCGTTGGGAAAAGGAAAAAGCCGGCGAGCCGATCAAGGTTCCCCCCGAGCCCCCGGTCACCCTCGAGAGCATTGCCCATGGCAAAGCGCTCTTTACTAAGCTCGAATGCTGGAAGTGTCACGGTCCGCACGGGGAGGGCGACGGTCCCTCCGCCGCGACCCTCACCGACAGCAAAGATCAGCCAATTCGTCCCTACAACTTTGCCCTGGGGAAGGACGACTCGCGCTTCAAGTGCGGGGGCACCAACCAGGATATCTATAAGATCTTCATGACCGGCGTGGACGGCACGCCCATGCCTTCCTTCGCGGACGTGATTCAACCGAACGACGCCTGGGATCTCGTCCACTTCCTGCGCACATTGCAGGTCAATCGTCACGGCAAGGAGAACGAAGTTCTGTCGGCTGCGCACGGAGTTATTCCTCCGTACGTGGATAAGAATCCGCCGCCACCAGCTGCCCCGGCCGATAACAAGCCGCCTGGCGGCGGCCAGTAAGTAAAAATTTAAGATCCCAGCCAGAAGGAGTACTCGAATGCGCACTAAGCAAATGCTGCCAGCTGTTTTGGCGCTGCTCGTTTGTTCGTCACTGATGTGTTCGTCACTGATGTTTGCTGGAACAGTCACTGGCAAGGTGACGTACACGGGCACACCTGCCAGACAAAAACCCATCGACATGTCGAAAGAACCCAGCTGCGCCAAGCAACATGCCACGCCTGTGACTACCGAAACAGTGGTGACCGGCCCCGGCAATGCATTGGAAAACGTGGTGGTGTACGTTTCCTCCGGAGCTCCAGACGATGGCCAGGTTCCGGCGCAGGCTGCCACCTATGAGCAGAAGGGCTGCCAGTATATTCCGCACGTTCTACCCATGCACGTCAGTCAGGAATTCAAGATCCTAAATGACGACCAGACTTCGCACAACATTCACCCGCTGGCGAAAGTGAACAGCGAGTGGAACCTGTCCCAGCCGCCGGGCTCGGCCCCCATTTCCAAGAAATACGACAAAGAAGAATTCATTCCGGTGAAGTGCAACATCCATCCCTGGATGCACGGTTGGTTCGTTGTGCTCAAGACCTCACACTACGATGTAAGCAAGGGTGGAGGCGACTTCAAACTCCCGAACCTGCCTCCCGGTAAGTACACCGTCACCGCCTGGCATGAGGACTATGGCACTCAGACTTCTGACGTGACTATTACCGGCAACGAGTCCAAAGACGTCAACTTCACTTTCAAGGCGAAGGCCTACTAACTCACGGGCGGCGGAGAGGAATTTCTCCGCCGCGTGCTTACTTATGTAGGTAGGAAAGTGAAGATAACTCCTGATCTTTTTTGCATTGACATGTCGAAAGACCGGCAACTACACTTTGGCGGCTCAATGGGAGTAAGTAGTCGACTCCGTCGGAGAGCCTCATGCGACAATTGTGCCCCGGCTTTGAGACAGGCGTAGCAGGCCGGATCGGAATCTGGCGGGAGCGGAGGCATCATGGCAAAATTTTTTGCAGTGACGATCATCATAATCGCAATAGCGTCCGCGATTCCCATCCTCCGGCACACCTGGGTTGCGCCCGAGGACATCTCGACGCATGGCGCTCTCATTGATGAGCAGATGTCTGAGACCATGGCCGAAGCCGGAATCTCCTTTCTCGCCGCACAATTTATTTTGGCGATTTTTATCTGGATGTTCTCCAACCGCGCCCCGGACGCAAAGATCAAGAGTTTTCCCGGCGGCGCCAAAGCCTTGGTGATCGGCGCCTTGCTGCTAGTAGGCGCGGAAGTTCTGGCCCTTGGGGTCTTTGGAGTGAAGGCATGGGCGAATGTCTATCTCACCGCTCCATCGGCTGACGCCATGCCGATCCAGATCCAGGCCGGACAGTTCGCCTTCTATTTCCGCTACCCAGGTCCCGATGGAAAGCTCGGTCCCAATCACCCCGAGCTCATTAATGAGGGAGCGCAGAATTACTTTGGCCTCGACCCCGCGCATGACCCCGATTCCAGAGACGACATCGTGACCGCCGAAATGGCGATTCCCGTGAACAAGGAAGTTCATCTGCTCATGCATTCCAAGGATGTGGGACATTCCTTTTTTGTGCGGGAGTTGCGGGTGCAACAGGATTTTGTTCCCGGGCTGGATGTTTCTCTCCACTTCACCGCAACTAAGGTCGGCAAGTACGAAATTGTCTGCACCCAACTTTGTGGCCTCGGACATTACAACATGAAGGCATACCTCGATGTGTTGTCTCAGGATGACTTCAATGATTGGCTGAAGAAGGAAGCGGCAATGCAGTAGCTCGTCCCGTCCGCGCTCACGCGCGGGTCGATGACGACATCTCTTTCGAGGTAGGCATATGCACGACATGTCAGCGCACGCGGTGCAACACCACGCCCCTCCGACCAGTTTCATCCGGAAGCATGTCTTCAGTCTAGACCATAAAGTAATCGGCAAGCAGTATTACGCGCTGGCCCTGGTCGCCGCTCTTTGCGGAATGGCGCTCTCCTGGATGATGCGCATCCACCTAGGTTGGACCAACGCCGCGATCCCCGGCCTGCAATTGCTTTCGAAGACTGGCGCGCCAGGCGGCGTGATGACGCCGGAGTTCTATCTGCAGCTGATGACCATGCACGGCACGATCATGGTCTTCTTTGTTCTCACCACCGCGCCCTTCGCCGCCTTCGGCAATTTCTTCCTCCCCATCCAGGTTGGCGCCGAGGACATGCCCTTCCCCCGCTTCAACATGATGTCGTTCTGGGTCACATTTCTGGCCTTCGTGGTCCTGATGTCATCATTCATCCTCGGTGATGGGCCGACCCTGGGTGGTTGGACCCAATACGCACCGCTCAATGCGGTGGGTTCCGTTGCGGGTCCCGGCCAAGGTCTGGGTGTGGTCCTTTGGATGATTTCCATTGCGCTGTTTTGTGTTGGCCAGTTACTGGGCGCGTTGAACTTCATCACCACCACGCTCGATCTACGCGTCAAAGGGATGAGCCTGATGCGTCTGCCCATCAGCGCCTGGGCATGGTTCA
>Ga0210400_10001425_pt1 | contig 23829 bp, 20 predicted proteins | sample IncBWH26MmetaG_FD_155456 | JGI IMG/M metagenome (GOLD analysis project Ga0210400, IMG submission 155456) | Forest soil microbial communities from Barre Woods Harvard Forest LTER site, Petersham, Massachusetts, United States - Inc-BW-H-26-M | ecosystem: Environmental > Terrestrial > Soil >...
TCCAGAAGATTCTTTCCGCCGTATCCGTTCCTTTTGTTGTGAATCACCGCCTGGTCAGAGGCCTGGACTATTACACCCGCACGGCTTTCGAATTTACGCACGGGGCCCTGGGCGCACAGAACGCGATTCTGGGCGGCGGCCGTTACGATGGCCTTTCTGAATCCCTGGGAGGACCGCCAGCCCCCGGCATTGGTTTTGCAATAGGCGAAGACCGTCTGGTAATGGCTTTGCAGGAAAGCGCGGGCAAAGCCGGGCGCCCTGCCGATCTCTATATTGCCTCGCTGGGGCCAGGCATGAACGTTGCCGCTGCAACTCTGGCGCGCGAACTCCGGCGGCAAAACGTTATCGTCTCCCTGGGAGATGAGACCTTCCGGCTGAAGAAATCGCTGGAGACCGCCAGCAAGACCGGCGCGCGCTATGCCCTGATTGTAGGAGAAAACGAGGTCAACTCCGGCCAATTCGCATTGAAGAACCTGGCCACGGGCGAGCAAGTCTCAATCTCTCGCGACCAGATTGCCCCCACGATACAGGCTGGAATCTCGCGGCCCTGACTGTTCCCCCGCAACTCTCATTCGCGTGTATTCGCGAAATTCGCGGCTAAAAAAGGTCCAATCAGATCAGCGCTCATCCGCGCGGGTCATTCGTAAAGAAGATCAGCGGTAAAATTGGCCAATGAAATTCCACACCGACTATCTGACCTTCAATACCCGGCAGCATCGCGAATACGTCCATATCACTCCCCAGGTAGAAAAGGTTGTCCGTGAGAGCGGGGTGCGCAACGGCATGGCTCTCGTTTCCGCCATGCACATTACTGCTGGTGTCTATGTGAATGACAACGAAGAAGGATTGATCCAGGACATCGACAAGTGGCTGGAAAAGCTAGAGCCCTTTCAGGAAGACTATCTGCACCATCAAACGGGGGAAGACAATGGCGACTCCCACCTCAAGGCCATTCTTGTCCACCACCAGGTCATCCTGCCCATCACCAACGGCAAACTGCTATTGGGCACATGGCAAAGGGTCTTCTACGCGGAATTCGATGGTCAACGCTCCAAGCGCGTAGTGGTAGCCGTAATGGGCGAGTGATCAAGAATCGGGTGATCGGTACATCGGGAGATCGGGTGATCGGATAACAAGCGGGACAAAATGATCTGCCAAGGCCGACTACTCTAAACACACCGGGCCGAACATTCGCTTAACCCGCAGGAGATCTGCCGTTCTGTTTGGCCAATTGCCAATTGCTATTTACCAATTGCCGAAGTTATTGCAGCAAATCCTGCTTGCCGGCCGGTAATTTCAAATACAGAACTGAATCGCTTTCCAATATCAGCTCGCCCCCAATGGAAAAGACCATCTCCTGGATATACGGGAGCTCTTTTCCGAGAATGATTCTCACGTCCTGGAGCGCGCCTTGCGAGGGTTCCCTGGTTCTCCATTTCAATTCCAGGTTGCATTTGCTGCCTTTTGAGATCGTGCTGACTGTCATGGTAAGAGGCTTGGTGTTTCTTCCTACAAGTTTTCCCACCAGCAACACCAGGAGCTGCCGCAGGACGGGGCTGCTGGTGACCTGAATGTTGGTGTCCCACTGGCGTTCCAAGGTCAGCATACCGGAGTGCAGGAGCACGATGAAATCGTTGAAGACCTCCTGGAGCAGGGTGTCCAGCGCTACCCATGGGCCGCTCGGCACCGGGACTTCGCGTGCCAGGGAAGAGATGGTTTTGGCCAAAGCAATGGCCCGGTCAGCCTGTTGCTCAATGCTCTTCAGGTCGCCGCCCTGCGTGGGATTGGAGGCGTTGCGCAAGCCCGCTACTTCCAGGAAGCAGCGCACGCTGGTCAGCGGTTGCGCCAGATCGTGGGCCACTGAGTTTACCAGCGCCCGAAGGGAGCTCTGCTGCAGCGTAACGTGCTCATACGAGCTGCCCGAGGCAGGGTGGACCTGGCTCTGGCTCTTTCGTCCACTTTGCATATCTGCAATGGATTTTCCGGGCGCGGGGCCACCGTTGCCACCGGGGGTGGCAATCGGTCCCAGACGATAACCGGAACCGCGGACCGTGAAAATCAGTTTTTCTTCGTTGGCGGAATCGATCTTTTTGCGCAGGTAATTCACATAGACGTCAACCAGGTTGCTGTCCGTCTCCGGTTGCAGGCCCCATGCCTTGTCCAGCAGTTCCTGCCGGCTGACCGTACTTCCCGCGCGCCGCATCAACAGGTTCAACAACTCAAATTCCTTGGGACTCAGCTTGATCTCACGCTCGCCCCGGCTGACCTTGCGGTCGCGCGGACTCAGTTCCAGGTCTTCAACCCGCAGGATCTCCAGTTCAGGATCCACTTTGCGCCTGAGTATGGCATTGGCTCGCGCCGCCAGTTCCTGGTAAGAAAAAGGCTTGACCACATAATCGTCCGCGCCAAGGTTCAGAGACTTAATGCGATCTGAGACCCCGGTACGGGCGCTCAGAACCAGCACCGGCGTGGCCAGTCCCTCCGCCCTCAGCCGTTCCAGGAGGTTGAGCCCATCGGTCAGGCCAAAATTCAGATCCAGAATAATGAGCTTGTAGTTCTGGCGCTGCAGTTCGGCCCGGACACTCTCCTCGTCGGGCGCCGTATGTACGGAATAGCCTTCCGCTTCCAGCGATTTTGCTATTAGCGTTGCAAGTTCGACATCATCGTCTGCAAGTAATATCGACATAAAACCGACCTTTCCTGATCGGGTAAAAGTGACGTAGGGGTTGCTATGGTTAGAATGCAATAACCAAAGAGCTTTTGATATGAAAAACTCTCAGGGCTGGCATTTTTATTTCCCATTTTGGAACTCTCTAATAGTACTCCAAAATGTGAATTTAACCCTAAACTGTCCATTTTTAAGACAAGTAGCTTCTCCCCCGTCCATCCCCGATTTTCTTCAAAACGAAAATCAAAATCTGCCTTCTCTTAACGAACCATTCTTTCTGGCGCAAACTTGGGACTGATTCTTTCCCGATCCCAGCTCAATCCTGTAGGATACTTTGTATCACCACGAAAGGGTATTGTACGTTCGAATGTCGGTAAAAACTTACAAAAACTTGATCGGCGGCGCATGGGTTTCCGCCCACAGCGGCCAAACCTTCGAAAATCTTAATCCTGCGGATACCCGCGATGTTATTGGTATTTTTCAAGCTTCCGGCAAGCAGGACGTGGACGATGCGGTAGCGGCGGCCAAAAACGCCTTTGAGCGGTGGCGGCTGGTTCCCGCGCCCAAACGCGCCGAAATCATCTATCGGACTGGCGAGATTCTGGCCGCGCGAAAAGAGGAGTATGCCCGGCAAATGACGCGGGAAATGGGCAAAGTGCTAAAGGAGACCCGCGGGGATGTCCAGGAGGCCATTGACACCGCGTATTACATGGCTGGGGAAGGGCGTCGGCAGTTTGGGGCAACAGTGCCCTCCGAGCTTCCCAACAAGTTCGCGATGGCCGTCCGCATGCCTATTGGAGTCTGCGGGATGATCTGCCCCTGGAACTTCCCCATGGCCATTCCGTCATGGAAGCTCTTTCCTGCTCTGGTTTGCGGGAACACCTGCGTGATCAAGCCAGCGGAAGATACGCCGCTCTCCACCTTTAATCTGGTTCAGGCGCTCATCGATGCGGGGCTCCCTCAGGGTGTGGTGAACGTGGTCACCGGCTTTGGTCCGGAGGCCGGCGCTCCCATCGTGGAGCATCCCGATGTCCGCGCAATCTCATTTACCGGATCAAGCGAGGTCGGTCGAATTGTAGGTGAGGTAGCAGCACGCACCTTCAAACCCTGTTCGCTGGAGATGGGCGGCAAGAACGCCATCATCATTCTGGACGATGCCAACCTTGATTTGGCGCTGGATGGAGTATTGTGGGGTGCCTTTGGCACCACCGGACAACGCTGCACCGCCACCAGCCGCGTTATTGTTCAAAACGGCGTGTATCGGGAGTTTGCCGGCAAGCTGGCAGAGCGTGCTCGGCACCTTAAAGTAGGCGACGGACTCGACGAGAGCATGGAGATGGGCCCGCAAATCAACCGGCAGCAGATTGAAACCACGGAAAAGTATGTAGAGGTTGGCAAGAGCCAGGGAGCAAAACTGGCATTGGGCGGAAAACGTCCAACAGGGCCGGCCCACGAGCACGGATGGTTCTTTGAGCCCACAATATTCAGCGACGTCGATTGCAAAATGCGTATTGCTCAGGAGGAGATTTTCGGCCCGGTCGTAAGCCTGATTCCCTGCGAGGGCTTCGACCAGGCCATTGAAATCGCCAACGGCGTGCCTTATGGTCTCTCTTCCTCCATCTACACTCGCGATGTCAACAAGGCTTTCCGGGCAATGCGCGACATCTATGCAGGCATAACCTATGTGAATGCCCCCACCATTGGCGCAGAGGTGCACCTCCCGTTCGGCGGCACCAAATCCACCGGCAACGGCCACCGCGAAGGCGGCCTGGGAGCCATTGATTTCTACACTCAGTGGAAGTCCATTTATGTGGATTACTCAGACCGGCTGCAGCGGGCTCAGATCGACACGTAGAAATTTGATTGAAGGCAGGGCCTGTCCTGGATGTGAGCGTGAGAGTCGAAGAAGCTTCACAGCTCAGAAAATCCGCATTCGACCTTGGTTTGTATCAGGGCACGAGTAAACTCGTGCCGAAAGTGTTTAGTATGACTGGCTTTAGAGCGTGTGTGAGAACTTCCTTTTGAGGGCAGCGAGAGAGACTCGGAGGCGAGGATAACGGATTCACTGAGAAAGTCAGTGTCATTCTGAGCGGCAGCGAAGAAACTGCTCCGCTGCACTTAAGGTACGCGAGAACGGAACTGTCTTCCGCACCAATCTCCGAAGGGCTATACAAACTGCATGAAAAATTGTTTTCGTGCTAACCGCGAATCTGCAAGGGCTGAAGCCCCGGGTTTCCGACCAAAAACAGCTACACCATCCGTATATCTTCGCCTCAGGGTCCTCTCGCTGCGCTCCAAAAGGTTTCTCACACACGCTCTTTTAGCCCCTGCAGATCCATGGCGCAGCGAAAGGGACTTTCCACAATCTCGCTCCCATACGCCCCAATTTACCCCCAAATGTTGCGGCCACCTCCATGCCAGGGTACGCTGCTGGTGCGTCTCCAAAACGAGGACGCCAGCGTGTGTTCTTTGACAATCTGATCATTACCAATTAGTACCCCCACCCCTTTTGGATACTCCATGGCTACCCCATGGCTACTCCGGAACGGGAAGTTATAATGTCGGCAGAGCTCTCAGCCAAACTGTGAGCGGTGATTCTGTGGCCGCACCTAGAAAAGAAGATCGCAAAAGCTCGCCGCCCATCAGCCAGCGCCGGGCTATGCTGATCCCGCTGGCGGTGGTGGTCCTTGTTCTTTTCTTTGCTGTCTTCTCTCAGACCGCTTTTAACTTGAAGCAGGTGCGCCCGGGTTCGGTCCAGCAGACCTTCTTCCTGGTAGCGCTTTCGGCCTTGATTTTCCTGCTGCTGGTTGCGCTCACCTTTGTCCTGTTGCGCAACCTGCTCAAGCTGTATGCCGAGCGCCAGCTTGGAGTGTTGGGATCCAGGTTCCGAACGCGGATGGTAATTGGTGCGTTGCTGCTCTCTTTTCTTCCATCCATTGTCATGTTCATGTTTGCCTATGGATTGATGAACCGCTCCATTGATAAGTGGTTCTCCGGTCCCGTGGAACAGCTTCAGCAGGACTCGGGGTATGTGGCCCGGCTCCTCAAAGATTATGCCGGCGAGAATTCCCGCCAGGAGGCGCTGGAGATCGCTAAATCGCCGGCGACGCAACGCGCATTTGAAACCGGAAATTATTCCGGTGCATTGGATGAATTTCGCCGCCATGAACCCACCTTGCAGGGAGGTTTCGCGCTGGCGATTGCGGATGGCTCGGCGGTAGCCTCCTTGAATACGCCCGAACCCTGGGGCGCGTTGCGCAAGGAATTTCCTGCCCTGGACGAGATTGAGCTTACCCCCCAAAAGTGGATCAAGGGAAACTCTGAATTCCTTCTGGGTGTGGCGACGGTGCAAGGAACGGGGAAGATCCTGGTAGGCATTCCCCTGCCCAAGGACTTCTCGCCTACGCTGAACCAGATCACCAAGAATCAGCGTGATTATTCGGACTTGCGGCAGGGAAGCAAACGCCTGCGCGGCATGTACATGCTGTACCTGACCCTGCTTACCGTGGTGGTGCTTTTCGCCGCCACATGGGGCTCGCTTTTTGTGGCCAAGCTGGTCACCCGGCCGGTGGCGGCGCTGGCCGAAGCTACCCGCGAGATTTCACTCGGGCACCTGGGCCATCGGGTGGAGATTACTGCCACCGACGAACTGGGAGAGCTGGTCTCCTCCTTCAACACCATGGCCGGAGAGCTGGAGGCCAGCCGCAAGAAGATCGAACAATCGGCGCGCGCACTGGTAGAGAGCAACACAGAGCTGGAGCAGCGGAGGCGGCACATTGAGACGATTCTGGAAAACATTCCTACGGGCGTCCTTTCGCTGGATATGGAGCAGCGCGTCTCTCATAGCAATGTAGCTTTGGGAAGAATGTTCTGGCCTAATGGCGGTCCTCCACTGGTTGGCTCCAGCTTGAGGTCGATATTCCCGGAGGATGTGGCCACAGACCTTGAATATCTGCTGCGTCGGGCGGCCCGTAAATCGGTTACCGCCGCCCAGCTTGAGATTCCGGTGCTGCGCGACAGACTGAATGTGACCGTGACCGCGTCGTCCGTCCAGCACGGCCAGCAGCAGCTAGGCTACGTGGTCGTCTTTGAAGACTTCAGCGATCTGCTGAAGGCCCAGAAAGAAGTCGCCTGGCGCGAGGTGGCCCGGCGGGTGGCCCATGAAATCAAGAACCCTTTGACGCCCATTGCTTTGTCCGCAGAGCGGATACTCCGGCATCTCGACAGGGGGCTGATGCCCGATGATGCTTCGCTGGCTGTGATCCACGGGTGCGCAGAAACCATTGCCGGGGCTGTGGAGACGGTACGCTCGCTTGTTGATGAGTTTTCTTCTCTGGCTCGATTCCCGGCTGCGCAGCCGCGCCCTGCGGATGTGAATGAGATTATTGAAAATACTCTGGGCATGTTCACGGGCCGGCTGGATGGAATTGCCGTTCAGAAGCAGCTTGATGAGTCGCTACCCATGGCCATGGCCGACCCGGAAGCCATCAAGCGCGCATTGGCAAATCTGATTGATAATGCCGCCGAAGCCATGCAAGACGCGTTGCTCCGCGAAATCCACATCTCCACCACCCTCGTGGAAAGCAAAGACGCCGTTGAGATTGTGATTGCCGATACTGGTCATGGCGTGACCCGTGAAGTAAAGGAAAAACTTTTTCTTCCTTATTTTTCCACGAAGAAGAGAGGCACCGGATTGGGACTGGCCATCGTACGGCGCATTATTGAAGATCACCGGGGATCTATCCGGGTGGAGGAAAATCAACCGCTGGGAACCAGGTTTGTAGTCGAGCTGCCGCTGGCCGGCGAGACGGTGGAGGCGGAGATGCGGAATGCATAGCATCCTGGTGGTGGATGACGAACGCGATATACGCGAGTCTCTGCGGGGCGTTCTTGAAGATGAAGGATACAAAGTGCTACTGGCGGAAAGCGGCGAAGCCTGCATGGAACAGCTCAAGAAACGCAACTGCGAGCTGGTCTTGCTGGATGTCTGGTTGCCGGGAATCGATGGTCTGGAGACTCTGGAGCGGATCAAGCAGATGGAAGACCATCCGGAAGTCATTATGATCTCCGGTCATGGCACCATCGAAACGGCTGTTCGCGCCACTAAGCTGGGCGCCTTCGACTTTTTGGAAAAACCTATTTCGCTGGATAAGACCCTCATCCTCATTAAGAACGCTCTGGAGTCCCACCACCTGCGGCGCGAGAATGCCGAATTCAAGAAGCAGATCCAATCCAGAAGCATCATCGTCGGGGAAAGCATTCCCATGAAGGCATTGCGCCAGCAGATAGGCGTGATGGCTCCCACCAATGGACGGGTCCTCATTTACGGCGAGTCGGGGACCGGTAAGGAACTGGTGGCGCGGGCCATCCACGCCCACAGCCTGAGAAAAGACAACCTCTTTGTTGAGGTCAACTGCGCCGCCATTCCTGAGGATTGGATTGAAAGCGAGCTGTTTGGGCATCGCAAGGGCTCCCTGCCCGGCACCACGGGAGATAAAGAAGGTAAGTTTGAAAAAGCCGACGGCGGCACCCTGTTTCTCGACGAAGTGGGAGACATGAGCCTGAAGACCCAGTCCAAAGTCTTGCGCGCGCTGGACGAGCAGCGCTTTACCCGCGTGGGCGATGATGAGTCCATCCAGGTTGACGTGCGTGTGATCGCCGCCACCAACAAAAATCTGGAAGACGAAATCTCCAAAGGAAATTTTCGCGAGGACCTCTTTTACCGGCTCAATGTAATTCCTTTCTACGTTCCGCCTCTGCGGGAGCGCAAGGAAGATGTCCCCCAGTTGACCCGGCACTTCCTGAAAGAGTTTTCCGCAGCCTACAGCCGCCGGACCAAAGAAATTACCGACGATGCCGTTGACACGCTTGTCCGCTACTCCTGGCCCGGCAATGTGCGCGAGCTCCGCAACGTGATTGAGCGGATCGTCATCATGAACCCCACCGTACACAAAATGGAGCGCAAGCATCTGCCACCGCTGGTCTATCGTGAGGGCTCAGGGCGCGTCCCTGCCGGATTCTCAACCCTTCACCAGGCCCGCGCCGCCTACGAACGCGACTACATCCTGAAGAAGCTAGATGAAAACCACGGCAACGTCACCCGAACAGCAGAGGTGCTCGGCCTGGAACGCAGCCACCTTTACAGGAAGATGAAAACCCTGGGAATTGCAGTGAAGGAGTGAACGAAGAATTGGGTAAATGGGAAATTTGGTAATTGGGTAATTGGCCACCTGCGTTGATTTTCTCAGTGTCCTCAGTGCCTGCGTGGTAGGTTTTGATCTGTTTCCATAAGTTGGTCTGCCACCATAATAAAGATTGCAAGTTTCTGGCGCTGGCGCGTTCCAGAGAACGGTGAGGTGTCACATGACCGTTTCTGCCCAATCCAGCCGTGTCTATTGTTTGACTGCCCTTACTTCGTTCATCGTTTGGTCTATCTTGTGGGGATCCATCTCGCTGCAAGCCCAGAGCTTGAATTCGCCAGAGCCCCAAGGACAGGTAAGTGCTGGCCAGCAGGAAGATCCGCTCAAGCGCCCTTTGCCCAAGAAGAAGCAGGGCACGGAAAGCTTCTATAAGAAATGGCTGGAGGATGTCTCTGTGATCATCACCCCGGAAGAAATGCAGGCTTTCAAGAAGCTGGGGACCGATGCCGAGCGCGACCAGTACATTGAGATATTCTGGCAGCACCGTGATCCAACTCCGGACACCGAAGAAAATGAATACAGGGACGAATATTATCGTCGCCTCGCCTACGCCAATGAGCACTTCAGCGCGGGTGTCCGAGGACAGAATACCGATCGCGGCCGCATCTACATCCTTCATGGCAAGCCGGACTCGATTGACGCCCATCCGGCCGGCGGCCCTTATCAGCGCACTGCCGAAGAAGGTGGCGGAGAGACTCAAACTCATCCCTTTGAGATATGGCGCTATCGCCACATCGAAGGCGTCGGACAAGAAATTGAACTCGAATTTGTGGACACCTGCGGTTGTGGCGCCTACCACCTGATCCTGGATCCCCAGGAAAAAGATGCTTTGAAGACGGTGCCTAATGCCGGCCTGACCTTTGCCGAGCAGTCTGGCTTGTCAACCAAGGCCCAACGCCTCAACGGGTCGGGAAGTTCGCTATTTGGGGGCAATCGTGAGTCGAAGCTGTTTGACCGCATGGAGACCTTGGTCAGGGCGACCGCTCCCCCTCCGGTTAAGTTCAAAGACCTGGAAGCGATAGTTACTGCCAAAATCCGCTATAACCTTCTACCTTTTGATGTTCAGGTGGATTTTGTGAAGGCCAGTTCGGACACCGTGCTGGTGCCTATTACTATCCAGGTGGCCAACCGGGAGCTTACTTACGTCAATAAAGACGGCATGCAACGGGCATCGCTGAATATATTTGGCCGGGTGACCAGTGTGACCGGCAGAGTGGTCCAGACGTTTGAAGAGCCGCTACGCCTGGAACAGCCGGCTGAGCTTTTCACCAGGTTTATCAGCAACGTTTCGGTCTATCAGAAGATGTTGCCGCTTCGTCCGGGACTCTACCGTTTGGACATGGCGCTCAAAGATGTAAACGGCGACAAGCTGGGGACAATCAGACAAAGAGTTCTAGTCCCCGATTACAGTGACGAGAAGCTTGCCGCCTCGTCGCTGATCGTGGCGGACGTAATGGAGATGGTTCCGGCCTCCGAGGTGGGGACCGGCGGTTTCATCATCGGTATAGACAAAGTCAGGCCGCGCGTGGCCGCTTTCGGTGGCAAGCCGGCTACTTTCAAACATAACCAGAAAGTGAATCTGTGGATGGAGGTGTATAACCTGGCCGTAGACGAGAAGACCAGAAAGCCATCCGCCACAGTCGTGTATGAGATCGTGGACATGGCCACCAACAAACCGGTGATGTACGTTACGGAAACCACCAACCAGTTGGCCAATCTGGGCGATCATGTGACTTTGGAGAAAAGCCTGCTGCCGAACCAGTTAAACCCAGGCACTTACCAGGTCACGATCAAAATCAATGACCTGATCTCCCGGCAGACAATATCACCCACAGCCAAGTTCGCAGTGGAGTAAAGGGAAAGCAATAAAGAGAGTAGCCGCGCTTTCCCAGAGCGCTGGCACAATTCGTTAGACCAACGAAACGATGACGCTGCCAGTCCTAAAAGAGGCAGACGCAGACATCGCACCAACGCTACTCACTTCGCAGAAAACAAACCTCTCGGTTTCCATTCGACTTTGAAGCCACTGATTATGAAGGGCTTATGCTGATTTCGCCAATTGTGCAAGTCTGCCGGCCGCACAGAGCGCCACCAACAATATTGATACTTGATTGCATATTCGAGAACTGAATAATCCATATTTTCAAATAATGTGAAACGAAGCTACCCCAACCTGCACTACTCATTAGAAGGGCTTGAGCCATCCGTTTTGTGGATCTGGCTAAGCATCGTTGGTCAAGGATGAAGCAGGGTCAAGGATGAACCAGCAGCTAGCAATTCGAGAAAGGGCCGCGTCGGGATCCACGGCAGTGGCGGAAATCTCGCATTCAATTGACTTTCCCCGGACTTATGAACCCCAGCATCGCTCTAATGCCGATTCTATTGCCGCCGGCATGAACTTCTTGATGTCCCTGTGGCAGGACGGACACTGGACAGACTTCAATTTGCGCGCGGGTAACTCGGATGCCTGGGTCACCGCCTATGTGCTGGCTCGGCTCGCCGAAATCCCCTCGAATTGCATGAGTTATACCTTGCGCCAGCCACTGAAGGAATCTCTGGATTGGCTGATGCAAGCCCGCACCACAGGGGGGGCCTGGGGATACAACTCTCAGGTTGAAGATGATGCCGATTCGACCGCGTGGGCGATCCTTGCTTTGCGAAGACACGGAAGGCCGATTCCAGCCCCGGCGCTTGAATTCATTGAGAGGTGCAGGAAGACCGACGGAGGCATTGCCTCTTACCCCGATGAAAGCCGTTTCTCTAAACCGTGGAAGCTGAGTTCTCCACAGGCAACCGCGGTCGCGATAAGCGCCTTGGGAGTGTTGGATGCCGGGGTTATACGCTTTCTCACTGAAAAATGGTTGCAGAATGATCGGCCAAGGTCACGTCCGGCCGCTGCTTCCCGGTTCTCTTCGCGTTTCTATACCTGCGCCGCTGTTCTGGACTGGGATGCCGGGTTGGCTCCGTGGTCTGTGCTGAACAAACTCTGTGAACTGATGTCGTACTACAACACTGAAAATGCGTTTGAGCAGGCGCTTTTGCTGCGCTGCCTCGCGCAATTGCGGGTCCACAAAGCGTGGTCTTCCGCTGCCAGCCTGCGCCGCATGCAACAACCCGATGGAGGCTGGCCGGCATCCGCCCTGTTGCGTCCCCCTTCCGTCAAGGAAACTGAGAGCGCAGGACCGTTATATCTGGACCACAAGAGAGTTTTCACCACCGTTACGGCAATTTCCGCTCTGTCCATCGGGGAAGCCCAGCCAGGCTTGTATTTTGGGTCGGATAGGCCCCAACCCCGACGGCTTTATGAGTTTTAGCTCGATTTTTGGAGTTCGCTGATTTTGAGGAAAGCACAAACAAATACGGGAGAAAGCGAAGGGGTACCGCGTGGCCGCCGCTATCCTCACCGTAATACTGAAACCGCGCCTCGGAGGTACGCCGGGCTAGAGAGTGAAGTATACTGGTCGCCAAGAACAGTGGATCTCTATTCCTTTGATGAGTCCTACCTTCGGCGGCTCCAGGACCGCGATTCCGCTACGGAGACGCATTTTGTCGCCTATTTCGGTGATCTGCTGCGCATCAAGCTGCGCAGCCGCTTCTACTCCACTCACGCTATAGAGGATATCAAGCAGGAGACCTTTATCCGAGTCCTGACATCGGTGCGCGAGGGCAAAATTCGCCAGGCTGACCGGCTGGGCTCTTTTGTGAACTCCGTTTGCAACCATGTCCGCCTGGAGTCCTATCGCGAGTTTTCCCGGAACCAGCATCTGGATACGGATTCCGTGGATGTACCGGATCCGCGGGCCGATCTGGAAGAGAAGATGTTGCGCGAAGAGCGTATCCAGGTAGTGCGTGCTGTGCTGGGCAAGCTCCCAGAGCGGGACAGGAACATCCTGCGCGCCGTCCTGGAAGAGCGCGACAAGGATGAAATATGCGAAGAGTTCGGCGTCGAGCGAGGATACCTGCGGGTATTGCTCCATCGTGCGAAGAAAAGTTTTAAGACAAATTACAAAAAAAAGAAAACTTAGCTTCATATTGAACAATTGAAACATTTGTACAGGGACAGAGAGTTTAAACATCAGGGTGAAGAGTATGGACCACGATCTTGCAATCAAAAATAACACTGCCGAGCGCTATCTGCTGGGCGAGTTGACCGAAGCGGAAATTGAAGAGTACGAAGAGCACTTCTTCAGTTGCCCGGCCTGCGCCCAGGAAGTAAAACTCGGCTCCGATTTCGTTGCCGACGCGCGCGAAGTCTTTAAAACGGATTTCAAGCCAGAACTCAAGCCGTCGATTGACAAGTCGATGGCCTGGGGACGATTCTGGAACAGCCTGCGCCAACCGGCCCCCGCTTTTGCCTGTGCCGCGTTCATTCTTGTCGGCGGACTCAGCATTCATCAGACAACAGTCATCCATGGACTCAAGGAACAGGCTATGGCCCCACAGATTCTTCCGCAGACCTCGCTCATGCTGCGGGAATCGCGGGGGCCGGCCCAGGACGCGGCTTTGGTCCCGCGGGACCAGTCTTTTGCCATGGGTTTTGATGTTCCGCGTGGAAACTTCAGTTCTTACGAGATAGAAGTATCGAATGAGCGGCAAGCCAAGAAATTCCTCTTTCATTGCTCCTCCAAGCAAGCCAAAGACACAATCCAGATTGCATTTCCGGCCGGTAGCTTGCAGACCGGGAGCTATACACTGGTTATCCGAGGAGTAAACAGCGGATCTGGGGAAAATTCAACTAAAGAAGAAGTGGAACGGTATTCTTTTGAGGTACAGGTCCAATAAAATTCAATAGTGGTCTTCGGTCAACATCCAAGATCAAGGCGGGAGAGCAATGTATTTTTATCGCGCTAATGCTCACGCGTTAGGTGGGACCATCAGTCGTCCCTCTGAATCTGTCCTCGAAACCCAGGCGTCCGTTTCCTTGCCTACTACGGGCGGTTGTAGTTGCTCGGAAGCCAAGGACTTCAACCACAAAGGCCTTGTGACGTTTAAATCCGCGCGAGTTGAAGTGAACGGAAGCGACTTTACCCATCCGGATCCTAAGAGTGGCGCCCAGGTGTATAGCATCCGCGTCTCTGCCGTCATCGAAGAATTGAATATTCTGGACATGGTGACAGCGGACCGAGTAGTAGCCCGTCTTACTTCTGAGCATGCCATCCATCCCACAAATCCTAAACAATCCGAATCACAGCCGTCGTTTATTCCGCTTGGCAGCTCTTTTGAGAACCTGAGGATTGCCGGGCAACCGGTCGAAGTAGAATATGCCCACGGTACTTTCGCTAAACAGCCAACGTACGAAGGCTTCAAGAAGCGCTTGAAAAGCCGGGACCTGGAATGTTCCCAGCGGCTGATTGGAAGTGGGATAGCAAAAAATGGGAAGCATCCGCATCTCCAGCCATTGCGTGACCGTTATGATGCTCTTCTAAAAGACCCGGAAAAAGATGGAGGAATGGTCCTGTGTTCCATCGTCAAGAGCCTGAAACCTCGCAAGACTGGAGAGCTGGAGGTCCACGGATCGATCATTGTTGTCCCGCACTTTGGGACCATTTATCTGGGCGAGATTCTTCTCAGTCAAAGCACGCGGCTCATGAATATGCTCAGGCTGGAAATGGGGTCGCCGGATGCCGGCAGTCTGGCTGTGGGCTTTCTGGAGGGGACTGGTACCGGCTATCCTCCCCAGTAGTTGTCTTTTTTTTATCGCTGATCTGCTTCACCGGCTGCCACTCCTTCGAGCAGAAAGACTGGGAACAACGTTACACGGACGCCCGCCAAAGATTTGAGCGCGGCGAGGTCGATTCGTCCTTAGCTTTGGTAGAGGAGAGCTACAAGGCCTCTGAAAACCGGGACCCTGTTTGGAACTATAAATTCCGGGTCCTGAAAGCCGAGGTCTTGATCTCCAGACACATGTACCAGCAGTCTTTGGATCTACTGGAGGCGCCGCTGCCTCCAGTTGCCGATGCGGAAGTCTGCGTCCGCAGGAAAATGATACAAGGCCTGGATCTCGCCCGCCTTGGCCGAATCGAGGAAGCCAAATTGCCGCTGGCGGAAGCTGAAGAAATGGCGGCGGCAAAGGCCCCTCAACTCTCTGGAGAAGTGGCCCTGGACCAGGGCGTGTTGGCTCTCTTCTTTCAGCTGGATAATGCGCTTGCCGGAACGTACCTTCACAAAGCCCTCCCGCTGGCCCGCCGGTACAGCCACTCCTATATTGAGGCGGAAGTACTGGGCGCCCTTGGCCATCTCTATACGCGCCTGGAGCATTATGACGAAGCCATCGATTGGCTGAATCAATCGTTAAGTCTTGCCGCGTCGCTTCATGCGCCTGCTCTGCAGACTGTTGCCCTGGTGAATTTGGGACTGAGCTATTTGGATCTGGGAGACCTTGAGAAGGCCATTCCATTGTTCGAACAGGCGGAAAAATATGCCGGGAAGATGGGACTCAAGATCGCGCGGGCGGCTGCGCTATTGGATCTCGGCAACATTTATCGCACGCAGAGGGACTACGTTAAAGCAAGAGACTATTTCGCGCGGGCGCTCGCCATCAATAAGGAGCTGAATGACGAGTCCGAAATGGCTATCTGCGAAAACAACCTGGCTTTGGTTGCGCTCGGCATGGGAGATTTGGACGACGCTGCGATGCACGATGAACACGCGTTGGCCATCAAGCGAAGAAGGCATGATCGTCTTTCTGAGTTGGATTCGCTGCTCACCTCGGCCCGCATTGCCGCAGCCAGGCAAGACTTTGCCAAATCCGAACCGCTTCTGCGACAGATCATTCAAGAGAATTTAAAACAGTCTTTGCGATGGGAAGCGGAAGCCGAGTTGGCGGACCTGTATTTGGCCCAAAATCAGGTCCCACGTGCCGAACGCCAGTTTCAACAGGTCTTGAGCACGCTCGATGCGGTGCTTAAGACCCTCAAGCACGACGAGAACCGGTTGGCATTCTCAGCGAATGCGGCGGAGTTCCGTGGCAATTACATCCGGTTTTTGGTCGGTCGCCAACACCCTGCAAAGGCCCTTCAGGTAGCGGAGTTCAGTCGTGCTCGTATCCTGTCCGACGGACTCAACGCGCAACGGGATTCGCCGGGCCTGGCGGATGTCCGTACCGTGTCTATCGCCAATGTTCAGGGCTCTTTGAGAAAAAGCGGCCACATAGTTCTGGCCTATTGGCTGACTCCGAAGGAGTCGTTCCTATGGGCCATTACTCCAACGCAATGCAAGCTCTTTACGCTGCCTTCGCAGCAGCAGATTGGGCGGAAAGTTGAGGAATACAGAAAGATTCTGCTGGGACCGCCCCGCACAGCCGATCGGGAAAAGCTTGGACAGGACCTCTATAGCACATTGGTTGGGCCTGCCGAAAAACTTATACCGTCCGGGTCTCGGGTCGTGATCATTCCTTACGGAAGTCTGGACCAACTGAATTTTGAGACCTTGTGGGTGTCCGGCCCTCACCCGCATTACTGGATTGAAGATGTTGAGCTGGAGAATGCGGGTTCACTTCTGCTCCTCACGCAGCCGACGAGCAGGGGTCCCGATCATTCGAAGAAGCTGCTCTTGATTGGCAGTCCTTTACAGGCCAGCCCGGAGTTTCCACGTTTGCGTCACGCTGAGGAAGAAGTGGACAAAGTTGCCCAACATTTCTCCCACGGACTGGAAACGATCATGAAAGGTGGGGAGGCGATGCCCTCCGCCTATAAGGCCAGCCATCCGGAGCAGTTCGGCTTCATTCATTTCGTAACTCACGGTACTGCCAGCGAGACCAGCCCCCTGGAGTCCGCAATCATTCTTTCCCCCGAAGGCGAAAGGGGCCAGTACAAGTTATACGCGAGGGAGATATTGCGTAGCCCTCTGAGAGCGGAACTCGTGACAATCTCGGCATGCTCGGGCGCTGGGCGAAGGACATATTCGAGCGAGGGACTGGTTGGCCTGGCTTGGGGTTTTCTGCGCGCTGGGGCCCATCACGTGATTGCTGGCTTGTGGGACGTGGATGACGCAGCCGAGCCGGACCTGATGGACCGCTTCTACAGTGAACTGGGCAAGGACAAGAGTCCGGCTACCGCTTTGCATTTAGCCAAACTTGCCATGCTCCACTCCGATTCCGTGTATCGAAACCCCTATTATTGGGCCTCTCTTCAGTTGTACACCGGCTCCTGAGATAAACTTTATCTCGGCATCTAACAGACCCGTGCGCAACTTTCAAATTCTCTTTGACGATGGCGAGGCATCGGAAATTGATGACGCCGCCTATCTGCCTTATGGGAAGCTAGGCTTTCCCGCGCCACCCGGTGACCGGCCATGGATCTATGCCAATTTTGTGCAGTCTCTGGACGGCGTGGCCTCGTTTAAAGGACGTCATCCAACCGGCGCTGATATTTCACAATCAGCGGAAGACCGTTGGCTTATGGACTTGCTTCGCGCCCATGCCGATGGAGTCCTGATGGGCATCAATACCCTCGTGGAAGAGACGACAAGCTCAGGGAATCGAGGCCCTGTCTACCAAATTGACGATCCGATGCTGCGGCAGTTACGGACGAAGCTGGGGCTTCAGCGGGAGAGAATTATCTTTGTTACCAGCGCCGCCCGCCTGGATCTAAGCGCGTTCCGGGTTTTTGATGGTGATCTCGTCGATGCCATGATCATTACCACCACGGCGGGAAGCATCAGGCTGGCTGAACAGAACTCACATCCTCATATACACGTCATAGGCGCAGGCACAGGAGAGACCGTCGACTTGCGTGAGGCAGTGCGAATTTTGCGCCGGGGTTTTGGCGTCAGGAGGCTGTTGTGCGAAGGAGGTCCAACGCTCTATGGCCATATGTCAGGCGCCGGACTCATTGATGAAAAGTTTGTGACCGTATCTCCAGTTGAAATCGGGATTCTCATTCCCGCCGGGCAGGTACCTTCCGATGCCGAGAAGAGCAACCCGCCCAAACAGCGCCCCACTACCTTTATGGCCCCCGGTTTTGTAAAGGAGAACGCCCCCTGGTATCGGTGGGTGAGCTGCCGCCGAATTGGTAACCACCAGTTCAGCAGGTACCGAAGAAGTCAATAGAATCCTGCCAATATTACTCCATGAAATTCCATTTAGGGACTCTAATAATCGAGAGTTCCATTTCGGGACAAAATGTTACTTTAGTAACATCGATATTAGGGGTTCGTAACTTGCCAGTAGACGTATGGCCCATTATCCTTGCCAACGGCTCAATTAATTAGAAATATTTAAGAAAGAGAGCATTTAGAGAATATTTTATGAGACGGATCTTAGCCGTAGCAGGCCTGATCGGCATGTCGGTTGGCCTGTGCTGCGGTCAGAGTCAGGAAGCCGCAGACTCCGCGCAGACCATCAAAGTCCTGGTTCAGGAAGTCAACGAACTCAAGGCCCGCATTGCTGCGCTGGAGGCAAAACAGGCGGCAACGCCAGCGGCAGTGGCAACTCCTCCTGCAAACCCGATGCCGCCAACTCCGGAGCAGGCAGCTAACGTCGGCGAGTCGGCGCCCACCTTTAGCTTCTTACGCGGAATTAAGCTCCAAGGGTTCGGTTCGGTAGGCTATCGCGCCAGTGATGCCAATCCGGCGGAAAATGCGTTTTTTGGTTTTCGTTCGGGCTCAGCAGGCAATCTTGCCATCGGTGATCTGGAGCTTTTTGTCACTTCACCACTTACTGAGAAAAGCATGGTTTTGAGTGAGATTGTCTTCACGGAGGTCGACAGCCAGCAATTTCAAACCGACATTGAACGGCTGATGCTGAAGTACGACATGAACGACTATCTCAAAATGTCATTTGGCCGTCTTCATACGCCCACCAGCTATTACAACTCGGTGTTCCACCATGGCAGATGGCTGCAAACGGCGGTTGATCGTCCGCTTGCGGTTGAATTTGCCGATGATGGCGGTCTGTTGCCAACCCAGGCAATTGGCGCCTCGGTCACTGGAAAAATTCCCTCGGGAAAACTGGGGCTGAATTACGTCTTCGAGTACGGCAGCGCCGATACTGTCCGCCCCTCAATCAACCAGCCCGGCGCCCCTGATGTGGATGAGAACAACGGAAATAACGCAGCGGTAGGACTGTTCGCGAAGCCGGATTGGCTTCCTGGCCTGGATGTAGGCGGCTCTTTTTACCACGATCGGCTGAGCCCGAGTAACCAACCGATTCACATTGCGCAGTCCATCGGTTCGGCCCACGTCGTCTACACCACGCCCAGGTTCGAATTTCTCAACGAAGCTTTTGTTATCCGGCACAAGGTTGAGAACGGTGGTCGGAACTTTAATACTTCGGCATTTTATACGCTGATTTCGCAGAAATTCGGCAAGAAATGGCGGCCTTATTTCCGTTATCAATACGCGAACGCCTCCACGCAGTCCCCGCTTTTCGCGGACGTGGGGCTCCGGCATGGGCCGAGTGCCGGAGTGCGTTTTGATTTCAATGACTACGTGGCATTTAAGACGCAATATGACCGGATCCTGCGCCGGCAACTGCCGGCGATCAATGATCTGGCGCTGCAACTGGCTTTTCGGTTCTAGCGCCGGGAAGGTGCACGATGATGAAGAGATTCCATACTCGTCTGCTCAGCTATGGTGTGATGGCACTGCTGTTGGTGACCTGTTGCGCGTTCACGCAGCTGAAGGAAAAACCAAGGGAAGAGGACAACGAAGTAGCGGTCATTGTGAACCCCTCCAATCCTGTTGAGGCGATTTCGCTGGCCGACCTGCGAAAGATCTTTGCCGGAGAAAAGCAGTCGTGGGGCTCCCGCCCAATTTCCCTGTTTGTCCGAGGCCCCGGCGCTCGCGAAAGAGATGTCCTGCTGAACCGCGTGCTGAAGATGAACGAGTCTGAATATCAGCAGTACTGGGTAAAAAAAGTTTATAGCGGAGAGGCGCCCCGCCAGCCGCTGGCGCTGCTATCGAATGGAATGCAGCTTGAGGCAATCCGGGCAGAAAAAGGAGCAATTGCCCTGATCTCGGTCCAGGACATCCACCCTGGCGTAAAAGTACTGAAGGTGGAAGGGCGCGTACCGGGAATGAGCGGCTACCCGTTGAAATAGGGTTGGGGGCAGTTGCCGGAAGCTTCTTGAGGTCATTTTCGCCAAGAGTTGTCGCCGCAAAAGGACCTCAAGAATCATGTTTGGGGACTTCGGTTTTTCTTGATCACCCGATGTCCCGATCACCCGATTCTCGACACAACTCCCAGTTCAAATGTCTTTGTCTAGATCTCACTTTCTCTTCCAGCGAATTCCGTCTTTCGTATCTTCCACCAGAATTCCTGCTTCGGAAAGCTGAGCCCGAATAGCATCGGCTCGAGCGAAATCACGCGCCTTTTTGGCGGCGGCGCGTTCGGCCATAAGACGTTCTACCTCTGCATCCGTAATGGTCTCCGCCGGAAGGTCGGATTCAGCCAGCTTGCCCTGAGACCGGGCCCATTCCAGGCTGCGGCTGACCTTCTCGGCATCATCGTCTTTCAAGACGTCAAAGATCTCATCAAACTGCTTCAACGCCGCCAGCAGGGGGGCTTTGTCGTCCTGGCGCAGTTCGCCGCGGTCGGCCGCGGTGTTCGCCTCCCGTACCAGGTTGAAGATGGCCGCCAGGGCCTGTGCGGTATTCAAATCATCTTCCAATGCCTTGCGCATCTCCTGCATGGCATCCGCGGCCTGATCGTGGATTCGCTGGCACTTGCCGGGAGGAACCTGGCCCATTTCCAGACGAGACTGAAAGTTGCGCAGACGCTCAACCGAATGCGCCGCCTGTTTCAAGCCGTCAAAAGTAAAATTGAACTGCTTGCGGTAGGGCACTGAAGCCAGCAGGTAGCGGATCGATGAGGGCTTGTGTCCTTTGAGCAGGAGGTCCCGCAACGTAAAGAAATTGCCTGCGCTCTTCGACATCTTCTCGCCTTCCACCAGAAGGAAACGCACGTGCATCCAGAACCGCGCGAAGGTCTTGCCGGTCAGAGCCTCAGACTGGGCGATCTCATTTTCATGGTGCGGGAAAGCCAGGTCTTCACCCCCGGCGTGAAGATCAAAGCTGTCTCCCAGATACTTCATGGACATCACCGAGCATTCGATGTGCCAGCCGGGCCGTCCTTTCCCTATTGGAGTGTCCCAAACTTCCTCTCCCTCTTTAGGGGCCTTCCACAAGGCAAAGTCGCGCACATTGTCCTTGTCGTATTCATCCACGTCCACGCGTGCGCCGTCCTCCATACCGGCGAAATCTTTCTTCGACAGCTTTCCGTACTCAGGGAACTTGGCAATCCGGTAATAATAAGAGCCGTCTTCCGTGCGATAGGCAAAGCCCTTCTGTTCCAATTCCTGGATAAAGCGGGCCATTTCCTGGATATGCTCGGTAGCGCGCACCAGGTACTCCGGCTGCTCCAGGTTCAAAGTGTGCATGTCTTCCAGAAAAGCCTGTTCGTACGTCCGAGTGTATTCCCTGACCGATTTGTGCTCGCGGGCCGCATTGCGGATGATTTTGTCATCCACGTCTGTGATGTTCATGACGTGCTGCAGCTTGAATCCGCTCATCCGCAGGAAACGGCGAAGGATGTCCACCGCGACAAAAGTCCGGAAATTGCCGATATGGCCATAGTCGTAGACGGTTGGCCCGCAGGCATACATGCGGACGGTGTTGTCCGCCGAAGGGGAAAACTCTTCGATTCTTCCGGAAAGCGTGTTATAGAGTTGTAAGGCCATAATAGGAAGCAAGCCTTTGATTCTAGGGTGGAGCCGACGAATGGGTCAATGAGATGGGGCAACGGCTGATGGCATAACACGGCAATCACGCGTGACGTTGAGAGGCACGCACAAGCAGTAAAGCCGGGATCAGCGTTCAGGATTAGACTAGATCAAATTCTTTGACTTCAAAATCCAGCCTGGAAGCGGCTCACGGCAATCGAGCCATTCCTGCGGAATGCTTTCGGTGCCGGTATACATGACCACAATGCCCCCTGTGATTGCGCACGTCGTATCCCGATCTCCCAGGCCGCTTAAGGTCGTCCACATGGCCTCTTCATAGCTATCCAGATGGCGGGCTGCAGTCCAGAGTGCGAAGGGCACTGTATCTTGTGCGGTTACCTGCATGCCAGTTCCTAAAACACTCGCTGCTCGCGATACTGAGGCTTTCGCGGGAAGGCTGATGGCCCTGCGGATACGCAGACGCACTTCGCTGGCGGGTGTCCTTTGGTAAACCTCCTCCAGAAATTCCGTACTCCCAGGCTGGCTGCCCGACTGCTGGGAGCGCCAGGCCAGGCCCGCCGCAACCGCGACTGCGATGGCTCCGGCGACCGCCTCGGGATGGGTATGAGTGGTGACCGACGAAAGTTCAGCTTCCTTCGCCACGCGCTCTAAGTCATCGGCAAAGAAAGCTCCAGGGGAGCTACGCGCATGGCCGAGCCATTTCCAAAAGAGCCTTCCCCGCCAAACAACTTCCTGGCTTCGTCACGCCAGGAGGCCCCTCCCTGACGGATCCGGGGCAGAAGTTTGTGCATGGCGGCCCCGTATCCTCGAGATGGATCGTGATTGACCGCAAAGCTCATCGCCAGTTGGTCCTGGTCAATTTTGCCGTGTTCTCCCAGAATTGAGACGATGGAGAGGGCCATCAACGTGTTCATCGGTAAAGAACCAGGGTGGCGCAGGCACCGCACGCTGGTTGATCAGCGGCAACGCGACTTCATCCGGCAGGAAGAACCGTTCGCCAAACGCATCTCCACAACTGAGCCCGACAAGAGATTGGTGGGCTCTAACCAAGCGGTCGTTATGGCTACGCTCTGCAATCGGTTCTACAATCCAAATTCTACCGATTTACTAACGCCCGGTATTCGCGGTCTTGGTAGGGGTGCTCTTAAGGTCAAAGGCCAGTCGTACTACGTAATGGATCCCGGAAACAACGGTCAAAGCGATTGTTAAATTGATGCCAATTCTCATGGCTTCCGTGATCCAACCTGCGCTGGAGATCTCGTGCAGCATCACCAGCGGTACGGTCACTACCTGGACAACCGTATTCGCCTTTCCAAACAGGCTGGGGCGGAATACGCGCATCACCCCAATCCCGTACAACAGCGTACAGACGATAAGAATGATGATGTCGCGGCTGAAGACCAGCACGGTGACCCATGCAGGAATACGGTGCCGGTAGGCCAAGACCAGGAACATGGTGCTGAGCAGCAGCTTGTCGGCAATGGGATCCAGGTATTGGCCCAACACGGTCTTCTGTTCCAATATGCGGGCCAGCAGGCCATCCAACGCATCTGTGACGCCGGCGGTAAGGAACAATGCCAGCGCCCATCCATACTTTCCCTCTATAACGGCGATCACCGTGACCGGGACAAAAATAAGCCGGAGCAAGGTAAGCAGGTTCGGAGCTGAGCCCAGTTGTGAGATCATTTGCCTGACTCTTGAAAGAATTTGTCTGCTTCTATGCCGGCTTTGGCGGTGAATTGCTCGGCCAGGGAGGGTATGTCGCCGCTGCGTGCATCCAGTTCGATCCGTTCCACCCGGTGCATGGGGAAAAAGACCACCGCGGGGCTGGCCGCCTCCCCTGACTTTACCAGTCGCGAAAAATCGTCTATGGAGCGCAGATCAATCCCGCGCAGGCACGTCCCAGCTTGGTCAAGGGAGAGGACCATTCCCCAGAACTTCTCCCGCGGACTATTCAAGGTCAGCAGGACCATGGAGCCCGGGCTAAAGGGCCCTTCAGAATTTTCTTTGATTGCAGTCCCCACTGAATTGATTGTGAGCCGGATCACCGTAGAATTGCAAGCCGGGGGAAATTGTAGTTCCAACGGAAAGGCCTCAAGAGCCTGCCGATAACGGCCCGTACTCCTGCAGCAGCAGTTATTTTGGGGATTCCTCTGCGCACTCCTCGTCCGTGCGGTAAAATGGTTTTGCCCACCTTTGTAGGCGCGTAGCTCAGTTGGTTAGAGCGCTACCTTGACACGGTAGAGGTCAGGAGTTCGAGTCTCCTCGTGCCTACCATATC
>Ga0210400_10001426_pt1 | contig 23814 bp, 20 predicted proteins | sample IncBWH26MmetaG_FD_155456 | JGI IMG/M metagenome (GOLD analysis project Ga0210400, IMG submission 155456) | Forest soil microbial communities from Barre Woods Harvard Forest LTER site, Petersham, Massachusetts, United States - Inc-BW-H-26-M | ecosystem: Environmental > Terrestrial > Soil >...
ACCTGATCTCGACTGGCTGCTTCATCCACTCGGCTTACCGGCTGGCCGATCTGGAGCGATAAATCAGGCACAAAGTTGGACTCGTTGATTTGGAAAAGCAGAGTATGTGGCTGAGGCGATCGAGCATATCGGCAATCAGAATCGAAGGTGCAAAAGGCACCCCGAGAGTTCTGTTGAAAGCTGCGTACTTCGGAGGGAGCGGCAAGGTCAACAATGCCCCTGCCGCTCTCTCCGTGCAGTCTCGGCAGCAGCCGTTCCGAGCATCACGATTGGCGCCCTTCACTTAATCCTTATGCCCGGAGCATCGTTCCCGCCTTGGTGCAGGACGAGTCCGGTTACCTGTCCGTCAGTATTCTCCTCGAAGCTGATTCCGCATTGCACGCTCACCGAACTGTGTGAAGCGTCGAGAACAAGCTAAACGGGCCGAATTGGCTCATCTGCTGGATCGAATGGGGGCGGGTACTTCGCCCTGAGTTCGGCGATCTGGTCATCGGTCGCCTCGCCTCTCCATGAGACTGTCACTGAGCGAAGTTGGTTTGAACGAGTCGAGACCTGATGCGTCCTGTGCGTCAAGGTGAGTACTCGATCAATGGGAGCTGGTTTGATCAAGTTCACGTCTCTGAAGACGCATCGAATGTCACCCATAACCCAACCATTCGGCGTTAAGTGAAAATCAAGGTCCATGTAGTCGTATTCGATGTAGACGCGAGCTATCTCCGGCGCAGAAGGCTCTGCGCATTGATCATTTTCGCTATGGAGATCACGCCGCATATTTACGCAAAAAGTTGAGTCCTTCCCACTCGGTCTTAATGCCCGGTTCAGCGAAATCACGTTCGGACCAAGTAACTCGGGTTGCAGGGCTACTTGAATACCATGCCGCGAAACCAGGGACAGTGAAGCTGGGTTCTGGTTATCCCAAGACCAACTTAACCCAGTTTGGGACGGGAGAGGTTGGCAGTTTGGTGTGGGCCGACATAGCTATTTCGTGTGACTCTCACTCTGACGCTCGCGATCCGGTCCTGCCTCTACTTCCGGTAAACGGTTCTTCCCGGGTGCAAGTCCACCAGCGGGCGCCAATCCGACCTCGCACCGGCACGGCCTTGCGGCCTGTGGGTTCATCGAGAGGTAGAACTGATTCAATCTATCGTTAGTTCCGAAGATGCACCGCACTCGATCCGGATCGTAAGATTCTTCCGTGTGGGGGTGAGGAAGAAACAGACTTCGTGATCAATTTCGTGTCTATAGGGTCGTTACAACCGTCACGAGGTTCACGAATTGATCGGAATGGGTCCCCCCGATCTGGAATTGTCACGTCTTGGATGCGCGCGGCCCTGCGTGCCGGAAGCATCTAGAGCATAGAACTCACGCAGCGATCCCCGTTGTCCGTTGCAACACGCAAAGAGTTGAAGGCCGAGACTCGTGGGAGTGATGAAGATTTCGTCGCTCGTCAACAAGGCTGGTGAACCGGGACCTCTCTTTTCAATCAATCCAAGTTCAGACAGACGTTCGATATCGCGTTCAATCTGCGCTCCTCGCGAGCCCGTCGTCTGCATCAGCTCTTCCATCTTGCACGGCAGCGGCTTCGCAAAGATCAACCCGGACTCCGCCAGGACCTTCGTCGCTCTGGTGCACACAACGACCAGGATGCGGACGGGAAATGTTGTGAGTTTCGAAAACAATTCAACGAGAACCTTGCTCAATTCACTTTTTCCATCTGTCGTGCAGGACGTGGCCAGCAGGCCTCCCCAGAAATGCTTTAACCAACCTTCGTCAGTACAGGAACCGTCTTCAAGAATACGCACAACAAGGCTGGGATCGGCGTGCAACCCTACAGTTGCATGTTCGGCCGCCAGCAGGTTTTGAGCTTTCAGCGCAATTTCAATGGCGTTCGCAACCTTGTGGTTACTCAACCTGCCCTTGAGCAATTGTCCAATCTCATCGGCTCCTCCTGGACAAGTCTGACTCAGGAACGAAACGGTTTCTGCCATCCGCACCAGCCTCAGCATGTCTTCCGGCTTCGCCTGTTGAATCAGGCTTTCGCTTAGACTTTCCCATTGGCGTGTCTGCCCGTCATCGTTCCCAAAAACAAATGCCAGGCCCATGCCGTCTTTCCCACAGCGGGCTACCTTGGCTCGCACATCGATCCGGCGCTCGGAATTCGTTTCGAGCGGGCCTTCGCGCTGCAACGTCAAAGTGACCATAGTGCCGGGCTGCCATCGGTCTTCCGTAACGATGTAGACCCCTGTTTGACTGATATCCCTGACAGCCTCTTGCACCAGCCTGGTGCCGTTCCAGCGGTATGCGGCGAACTGATCCACAGATCGCCGCTCTGCTCTCTCGACTTCCGGCTCCAAAAAACTCTCAAGCCAGTTTTTGCGTCTCGTCATAGAGTCTCCGCTTCAATCTCGTTGTGAACGACTCACCGCGATTCTATCGAGCTTCAAACGGATTCGAAATCCTCGATTGCCGAGGAAAAATTCGGAAGTACTGCGAGGATCAAGATTTTGCGGTGAAATAGCTGGACTTCGCTCCAGAAAATTCTGCCTTGCCGTCCAAACCGAAAAGAATTGAACCTGCAGCGTCGGATTTTATCGTTCTATGTCCGATAGCACACGAAAGTCTAACCCCAACCTCGTCCCAATAGGACCTAGGTCACCTCGCTGCAGTTATTTTCAATTGAATGCGATACGACCTTCGTGGTATCTCCTTGACTGTGGTCGGATTTTCTTGGCATGAAGCGTGCGTCGACCAGCTGACTCGAGCCGAAAGGGGGGTCTGTGGACCGCAACAAGTTCACCATCTCAGTCGTCCCTGACCCCAGCGATCGGGCGTCCAGCGGTCCGCAGATCGTTCGCGATCAAAGTGCAGAGTGGGATGCCAAGTGGCTTCGTCCCAATTTAACGACTGCAAAACCTTTCGAGCATGCTGAGGAGCCAGCAGCAGCGGAAGACGTCGCGCCTAAAGAGCAGCTATCCGACCCGCTTACAACCCGCATCCTTCGTTGGCTCTTTCCCGACGTCAATCAGCGCCGGGCCAAACGATATCCAACTCCTGGCGTGGTTGCGTACTACTGGACCGGAGGCGAGCCGTACTCTTACCACGTGGGCGACATGAGTGCTACCGGGCTCTTCCTGCTCACCAAAGAACGGTGGGCCCCCGGCACACTCATCCAGATGACGCTCCAGAATCAGGACGGAAGGGTCAACAACTCCGACAGTTCGATCTGCGTTCTCTCTGAAGTCGTGCGCTGGGGAGAGAATGGCGCTGGTTTCAACTTCATTCTCTCTGACTACGAAAACGTATTTGACTACGCAATCCTGCCCGGAGAAACAATCGATAGGAAATCGATCGAGCGATTCCTCAATAAGATTGGAGTGACTCACTCCCGGTAGAATCGTAGGGCTCAATGGGCCTTTGTATCCGCAACGCCATCACCCAACTTCAAGCCTGTGCATACTTGGCCGTCTGCGGTGTGTCTTACAGCTATGCATGGGGGACACCCGCAACCTTGCTGCTGAAGCTTCATCCAGAACTCGGACCTGCTTCCGAGAAAGCGAGCCAGGCGAAGCGCCGTGTCTGAAGTAATTGCATGCCGGCCGTCGATGACCTTACCGACTCGTGTCGCAGCGTGGAGCGTAAGCTGTACCCGGTCCACAGGGTGATCTGGCTGAGAGGCTGTTAGATTTACCAATTGAATAGCCTCGCCATGGCGATAGTCTAGCGATGGATAGTCAAGCGCCGGCGAAGTTTTAGGCCATGCTTCGGGCCCGGATCAATTGAGCTCCGTCCTGCATACAAATGCTTCCTTTGCGGTAGGGGACTATGGCGCTGTGTCTCTACGGCCTGAAAGAGGGTCCGAATGTCCTACAAGAGTTACATTCGTCGAGTAAATGGCTGGAGAATCCCGGCACTCTATTCCTCGTTTGCAATCTTTGCCGGCTTGACTTTACCTAGAATCGAACACCGCGTCTTTCCGCACCTTGTTTCTTCGATCAACGTCTCCACGGCAGCTACTGTCTATTCCACAATCGGATCGGGCATGATTGCACTGACAGGTATCGTCTTTTCGTTGGCCTTTGTGATGGTGCAGTTCAGCGCCACGGCCTACTCACCGCGTCTGGTGGCATGGATCGAGGGTGATCCGGTGATGTGGCATGCCATGGGTGTGTTTATGGCCACCTTTCTCTATGCGATCGCAGCACTTGCCCGCGTTGATTTCAACGGTTCCGGCAACGTTCCATTTCTGAGCCAGTGGCTTGTTGTCGGCTTGCTTCTGGTCAGTGTGGGAATGTTCATTGCCCTGGTCCAGCGTATTGGGTTGCTTCAGATTAACCGGATGTTGGCCTTTACAGGCGATCAGGGGCGAAGAGTGATCGCGACTTTATATCCCGTGGCGAATTCCGCGGTTGGAGTCAAAGAGCGAGAAGATTTCCGTAAATCACCTCCAACGCAGACATTGATTTATAAGGGAGGGCCTCGTTCGATTCAATCCGTCGATACCAACGGTCTGATGAATCTCGCCGAGGGGTCCGGAGGAATCATAGACCTGGCAGTTGCAGTGGGTGACACGATTCAAGATTCAATGATCATGTTGCAGGTCTTTGGTTCCCGAACACCAATTGACGAACGGAAGTTGAGAGGATGCGTCTACTTCGGGACGGGACGAACGTTTGAGCAAGATCCCAAGTATGCGATCCGTCTACTAGTGGACATCGCGATCAGGGCCTTGTCGCCGGCAGTTAACGATCCGACAACCGCAGTTCAAGCTCTTGACCAGATCGAGGACCTGCTGCTGCGCATCGGCCAGCGCCACCTTGAAATCGGGAAATTCTGCGACAGCGATGGTGAGTTAAGGCTGCTCGTTCCGTTTCCCGCGTGGGACGATATCGTGCTGCTGGCTTTTGGCGAGATATGCTTCTGCGGCGCGACTAGCGTACAGGTGATGAGGCGTATGAATGCGCTCGTGTCCGATCTGATCCGAGCAGTACCTGAGGAGCGCCGACCGGCTCTTCGATCCTGGGATACGCGTTTGAAGGCGACAATCTCGCGTTCATTTCGTGATGCAGAAGAGAAGTCGGACGCATCGCGCGAAGATCGGCAAGGGCTGGGCATGCCCCGCCCGGTCTTTCCTGAAGCAAGTAAGCGCTTTTAGCGGAACCTCCAGTTGATTAACATCGGATTCTCGACACGCCTCGATGTCGGACGGTTCCTCTCGACAGATTTGCCCGCTATTCAACGCAAATACGTCTCCGTGAGCCCTGTCAAAATTGACAATAGGCAGTCTTCGACGATCATGTTCAACTGCTACTGATGAAGAACAAGGTTTCCCCGGCCGAGTCTTGCTCGGAACCGCATGTGGAAGTGTGTGCAAGTGCGTCGTTCAGGTCCTTGACCGACTAACTGTCACTAATGACAGATGCGGAGACGTTTCGGAGTCTATAAAGTGTGCGTCAATACGAATTATGTTTCTGAGCCTTTGGGCACTGACTCTTTTCGAAGATCATCGGCACCAGCGTCCAAAACTAGGCCCATATTTCGGTGAAATAACCAAGAAATAGCTTCGCAGGAGAGTAACAGAATGACTCAGTATTCAAAGCGATTCAGATTGATCCTCGCAGGGTTTATGGCGCTGGCGATGACACTTGGACTTCAAAGCGCATTCGGGGAAGATGTGGCGCACGCAGTGAGTGGAGTTGTGAAGAGCGTCGATAAGGACTCGAAGACATTTGTTGTCAAAGCCTCGGACGGCACCGAGCACACGTTCAAGTGGACGGAGAGCACGACCGTTGAGGGCACGAAAGATGCTGGTAAGGCTGTTGGAGCCGCCACCGAGGATGCTGCCAAGGGGACAAAAGACGCAGGCGTTGAGACCTATCTTGGAGCCAAAAAGGGTTCCAAAGTCACGGTGAAGTATGCGGAGAAAGCCGGCGAGAAGACTGCTTTAGGCATAAAGGATGCCTCGAAGGCTACAGCGAAAGCAATGTCGCAGTAAGACTGAAGCTGAATCTGGTGCGCTAGTCAAAGGAGGGGTTGCGACCTATGAAGTAGGGCCTCTTAGCGCGACAAAGGCCCGGTCAAACGATCGAAACAGACGTTAAGTCACAGAACTAAGTTATCTCTGGAAGACGAACATGTCCAAAGTCAGACCAACAATTGGAACCGATGGACGTCCGCTCCCCATCCTTCCGCCCGAGCGGGACGCTCGCGTCTGGGCGAAACTCGTGCGCGTCATGTTTTACACGCCTGGATTTCTGGCGATGCTGCTCCTCAAGGCAGGAGAGCCCGAGAGCTTTGGCATCACCGTGGAGTTGCTGATGCTGTCAAGCGCCGCGGCAATCGTCGGCGGTCTTTTCATCGGTACCCAACAAACAGGCGAGGGCGCCGATCCCGCGTCAAAAATTGGTGTGTGGAGTGGGTCATTGGTGCTGGAGTTGCTCGCCGTGGTACCGCTGCTTTGTGCCATCCCGGCGTTGTTCCATCAACTGGCACATAGCAGGCTGCTTCATGCGATAGCTCCGGGTGCGCTTGATACGAGCTTGGGCGCATCGGAGCTGCTGCCGATGGTCGCAATCCTTCCATTCATGCTCTACCAGCTAGGCGGCTTTGGAACGCTGGAGTACATTGTGTCGAAACCTGTGAACTGGGTGATCAACCTTGGCATTCTCGCCTTGATCGTCTCTGGCTACATAGCCAATCGCGAAGGAGCCTACAACGTCGAGAAGCGGTTCTCAGGGATACTGGTTCTCGCTATGGTGATTATCGTGTTCTATGGAGTGCTGAAGCTCCGCCAATTGCAGACGACCTTCGACGCGCAATGTCCGGTGAAGGCTCCAAAGTAGCTGAGCAGAGGTGGGATTCAAGGCTCGATGATAGTGCGCGCTGGGTCGCCTTCGCCCGCGGAGCGCCGTTCGTCATCAGCTCGAGGTTTTTCCGAACAAACGCCGCTGAGGAGGGTTCTTAATTCCATGTTCATCACGGATTCTTCCGCATAATGCCAGCCCTTCAGGATCGCAAGAGAGGCCGTGAAATTGCCGAAGGAACTCGTCATATTTTGCGTCATAATCGTGGTTTTTGACTATGCAGCGGGTTATTGTAAGTTGTTGATTTTTATGGTGCGCCCGGAGAGATTCGAACTCCAGACCTACTGATTCGTAGTCAGATTATTATTATTTTGCACTAGATTGTACTGAGCCGCATTAGGTTGCAAATAGCCAGTGATTATAAGGGTATTATGCACATTTCCCTCTTTGCACCGAGCCGCATGGAAAAGTCCGAACGTACAAGCCAAACAGGCACCAAAACAGGCACTAGCCTTAGGTATGAGCGGGGAGGAATCCCATGGAACTGCATGAATCGGTATCGGCATGGGCCGAGATGAACGCCCGATGCCAGAGCAGTATGTTAAGCCATTCGCGAAGACCGAGGACACCTCCGAAGCGGTGAGTCGTCGTTTGAGCGAACAGTTGGGCGGCTGGCGCAAAGCAGAGCGTTGCAGAGAGGACCGACGCAAGGATCAGCTTCTTCATATGACTCCTTTGATCTGAGCCGATGGGATTCCGCGCAACGGTTTTACCTGGCTCTCGATGCGGTACGCATCAGGGCGAATCCTATTGCGGCGGGGTTCTCAAGCGTCTTAGACTGCGTTCGTGGCAAAACATACCTATCTCATGGTCACGTGCAGACTCCATCCTGCGGCCCCGTGGGGGCCGTGCGGTACTGCGGATACAGGGTTGAGCCCGCAACGCTTCCGAGGGGCGTTCGCTTATCGATGCGAGATTGCTTGCGGTTGAATGAGCATCAAAATTCTGAAACATTTGTTGAGTGTTTCGACTTTCCTCCTCCGAAGAGTTGGCGCAGCAGTTTCTAGAAAGTTTTTTTTATCTAGGCGGGTTGTATCTATGGTTGTTTCGGGGCGTGTCCTGGCGTGGGATTGCTGCTGTGCTTGTCTAATTCGGCTATGCGCTCAAGGAGACTGCGGCGGTATGCGGCGGTGGTGTCACTGGCCGAGTGCGGCCGGTCCTTCGAGGTCGAGAACGCGGAGGGCGGCGAGGTAATCCTGAATCAGTGAATCGATGGACCGCATGGCGTCAATCGGCGGCGGTCTGTTGGCCGGGGGACTGGTTGGGATCTTCTCTATGGAGTTGCTGAATCCGCTTGATGAGGGTTTCTTTGAATTCGAGCAGGCCGGGGTAATTGGGATCGAGGTCGGGGGTCTGGTCGATGTGATCGAGAATGCCGCAAAGTGAATTGCGAAGAAAGATTGCGGTAATGGTTCTCACGACTACGCACCTCGGAGGGCTGGTGGTGTAGTGGCTGCCCTGCTTTGAAGCTCAACGAGCTTGAGCAATGCAGCCTCTATCACCTCTAGGCGGTATTGGAGAAGCCGGCTAACTTCTGTATGAGAGCGAATGGTCGGCTGGTCTATGTCGTCTAGGAACACCACGCGAGCAACGAACACAACACCTGCTGATTTTGCCCACGTGATGTAAAGCATGGTTGCACGCTATTGCGACGGGAGATGTGCGCAGCGTCACGTGTTGCGAATGATGGTCAAGGAGCCGATGAGTTCGGTGCTGCCAAGCTGCGTTTCGAGTTCCCAGATACGAGTCATCACGATTCGTTTAAGGCTTGCGATGGCGGGAGAAGTCGTAGCGTGGGTATCTTCGAGCCTTCCGAGCGCGCGGCGAAGATGCCGCAGTTCATAGAGTGCAGGCATGGACTTGGAGATTGGCGGCTTTTCCGTTGGCATGGTGAGTGAGACAAGATTCTTCCACGTGGCTGAGGGTCCAGACGTGATCGCAGTCACAGGAAGTTGAGGCTCTAAGTTCTTTTCGGAGCTTCTTCGGACTCGGAAGCATTGGCGAATTCGCGGAGGGATTCCCTCTCTTCCACTCTGGCTTGTTCGTCAAGCTGAACGATGCGGCGGAGAAGGTGTCCTGTGAGCTTGGCCGTGGCGTGGGAGCCGCGGGGTGCAGTTAGTGATGGCCATCGTTTGTGTCGGGCAGAGATGTCTGCAATTCCCGGATGGCTTCGCGGAGACAGCCCGCCACCTTTTCGGTCTGCGGTGTGTCCTTCTCGGGATAATCCGCAGCCTCTAGCAGTGAAAGTGTGGCGCGCAAAATACGAAGCAAGTCGACCTTGCAAGCGTATGGCACAACTTATTTGATGCGGTAATGAGAGCCGCTGTATCTTTGGTCCTTTAGTTGCGAAGTTCGCCGGGCGCGGACACGGGCGGAGGTTGTGCGCGCAAGTGTTCGAGGATCACGCTGGGGTGCACGGGTTTCGCGAGGATGTCGAACTCGTGCCCATCCCGCTCGGCTTCGGCGAGAAGCAACGAGGTCCGTTCATTGCCTGACATCAACAGAACAGTGCAATCGGGACAGATTGCCCGCATAGCGAGGGACACCTGGATGCCGTTCATTGGCTCCATCATTACATCTGTCACGAGGTGGTCGTATGTTGCTTGTCTTGCGAGCTGAAGGCCCTCTTCGCCGCTGTAAACTGCGACGGCATCGTAGCCGCCGTATTTGAGAACCAACACCAGGGTGTCGGCGACTGCGCGGTCGTCATCGATCACGAGGACCCTTGCCTTAGTACCGGTGATCACGACGGCCTTTTTCTCGTCTGGCTCTGGCTGTGATGCACGAGGGAGGGCGTCAGTTGTATCCATGGTTTCTTTCTCCCGTGGACTCTTTTAGGTGTAGCCGCTACAAAATACTGGAGGATACCGTTGGATTGCAAGACAAATCGTATGCGTAACGTATCGCTATCACTTTGGGTCGATGCGATTTATACGAATGCGTACACAAAACGCATCACGACGTAGTCAGAGCAAATCGAGGCGGTCTAGGGTGTCGGCTAGGCGGCGGCGGGCGGCGGGGAGTAGGTCGTAGATTGTGCGGACACTGCAGCCGAGCATGGCGGCGGCTTGGGCGTGGCGGAGTCCGTCGCGGTAGGTAAAGGAGCAGCATTTGCTGGTGCACGGGGTCGAGGCATGATAGGGCGCGCTCGAAGTCGATCACTCGGACCTGGCGCGAGTCTTGTTCGCGCATGCGGCGCTCTCTCCATCCGCTGTGCTCGATGTTGCGGTGCGGCCGTGGCGGAGGGCGGCGCGGTCGAATGCCCACTGTTTGAGGCGCATGATGGCCATGACCTGGGTGCGCGGGGGAAGTCGCACTAGGTGATTATGCGGTTGGGCATGCGGCGAAGATGCGGCTGGCGACGGCGCGGGCCTCTTGCCACATCTGCGCGGGGTCTTCTTCGGTGGCGAGTCGAAATCCTCGCGAAACCGATGCACCCGAGCGGAATCCTCGATCTTCTACGCTAACAACATCCGAACCTCCTCGCCATACGGATTGGGAAGTTTCCGTTGGAGTACAGTCGGTTGTACTCTCCAATAGACCTTCACCTGCGTGATCAGAGCCCGCGCGCCTACTGATCCGCGTAGCCAATTTCCGGTGCCCCGATCAACGGCGCCGGTTCCACAGCCACTCCTAACGAAGAAAGGGTCAGCTTGCTAGGCGCTCAGGGTGATCAGTGCAGGCAAAGCGCAGAAGATCTCGCGCAGGGATCAACACTCTTGATCCAATTCGCCTAGTTGTTAGCGTCTTATTTGCAATAAGGTAATCGACGGCCCTTTGGCTAATCGACAATCGAGCGGCGGCCTCTCGGCGACTCACGAGAAGCTTGTCGTCTGTCTTCACAGGTTTCTTTGTTAAGGTTCCAATGTGAGATCCAAGTGGGTCAGCCATTGTGTTCTCCCGGAGTTGAATTCTTTGGAAAGAAACGGTGGCCTTCTCGAACAGATTTGAATGTGTCTTCGATCGCGTCCGGCGTGCCTGTGAAGGCCAATGTAACTGTCCACAGATTGCTCCAAAATTCCAGGTGCGTCCAAGACCTTTTTCGTCAAGAGTAATACCCGACAGGCATCAGTAGGCCGCGTTCGGATACATGCAGGAATGGAACGGAACAACACGTTGGCGAGAGGAGTATTTCTCTACAATCTCCGGAGCCCATTCTCTCCGCGCCCGAATCCACCTCAAGTCTCTTGAGGTCACCACCAAATCTTGCCCCTATTTGGGAGTGCTCGCGGAGCGGAACTGCAAACAGGAGTTGCAATCAAGAAAGAGCTCGTTAATGCCGTCTGCCGCGATACTAAAGCGGTGGCGCATTTTTCGGATATCTTCCTCAAAGGCTGAAGCATACAGTTGTCGATATGTTTCGTTCCCTAAATCGTCATTAGATCGGATGAGGCCTAAAAACTTGTCCTTCTCCGTGGAGTACAAAATGAGAACAAGGCCTAGGATGCCAAGTCCGATGGGTTACCTGTGAGCTCCAAGGACCGAGTGTTCATGGAATGCGCGTAGCGCAATAGGTACTCGATCGCACGCGACGTCTCCGCAAGTCGCCTATCCGAGCCTCAAACCGCTGGATTGGTGCTCGTCCGCCGCGGCAATTGCTCCCCGATGCAGAAACGATTGCGATGGAATTGGTGACTCTACCCGCAGTAATAATTGGCCTGAACGGGCTAGACAGTTTTGGTCCAAGTTGGATCTAAATTTGTCGCGAAATGTCTTTGGATTCCCAACAGAGACCGAACGATAACCGCCAGGCATTGGCGATGACCGAAAAAGTCTTGGACAGCAAACCCGGATGAGATCAATCTGTCCCCAACGACCTGCTTGTGCCGGGTCGTATTCGCAGAAATGGATCCCGATGAACCTCCCGCCGAAACAGCCAAAGTGGAGCACGATTCTCCTCTCGCAGCGCTGCGCCTCCGAGATCATCGCTACCGTATCGAGATTTGTTCAAAGAATCCAAACTCAGCGCTGCAGTGAGGATCTACATGCCCGGCGATGTGGTGGATAATGCGCTCAACGACATCTTCGCAAAGGCATTCAATTCCGGGGTGGAGCGACGACGGTGCTTCGCACCGGGTGAATTGTGACACTCCACCCCTGAAAGGGTACTGCCAAGGAACTTTGGTTCCTCGTTGCGAACGTTATCAAACTTCAGACCTTAACGAAATTCACGTTCCTTGCTAGGAACCTGTCAGTTTGGAGCACACATGCCCGAACAAACCGAGAAAAGTGAGAAGAATTTGGGACGACTGCGGGGAAGAGCAGCGCGGTCGCAGAGCATCGGTACAAAGGTGACGCCTGACGAAGAGCGTCAGATTTTGGCGGCGGCCGAGGCAGAAGGGAAGGCGCCGAGCGAATGGACTCGTGATCTGTTGCTGCGCGGGGCAGTCGCTGGCAATCGCAGAGAGATGGAGATGCACCTCTTTACCGAGCTCGTTGGTATCCAGATGCTCTTGATGAATGCGCTGGAACCACTCTTGCGCGAGAAGATGGCTCAGGAACAGCTCAACGCCCTCTACCGCCGAATCCAGACAACCAAGGCCGCCCGCGCCCAGGAACTCTTGGCAAAACGCAATCTGAACAAGGATAAATGACTGGCCGCTCCACTCAAGAGTCGCGACGCAAACAGTCAATTTATACGGCTGCCGCGTGCCTTGAGGACCAAGCCTGCAAACGTTGGCTCATCAGTCAGCCAATGCCAATTGTTCCGGGTTTCGGCCGTGAAGAGCCTGCGCAGTGCCACGTTGGACAAGATCCGCTGCAGGGCCCCACTCGCCAGGGCCGCGGACGATCCCTTGTTATCTTCGACGCATTGAGTGGTGTGTAGCCGTTGTCCTCCGTACTACTCGAAAAAGCGGGTAGCGCGGGACGTTGACATCAGGGACAGATGTCCCGTCGTAACCAATACAAAGGCTATGAAGAGCGGCTCAGCCCAGGTCCTGACATCGTCGCACGCGCATCAAGGCCAAGCGCTCCGCGTCGGTCCCCGAGCCTTGACGCCCATGCGATCCAGCATCTATCCGGGACTGAGCCAGAAGCAAAAGCAACAGCAACGTCAAGAAGACGCCCCTGATCATTTACAACGCATTTGTGCGTCTAGCCGCCACGCTTGACTCTCGATGGTTGCCGGGAAAGCGAGGCAATCATTTCGCCCCTGCCCTTCTACAGCAGAGAGCTAAAGAGGACAGACTAAGCGGTCGCTTCGTGAAATGATTGTGAAACACGAGTTTGTGTGAAGCAGGAAGTAACGCACCAATCTTGAACTCCGGAGAGCAAGGTTTGCCGGCCAGAGGTGAACCGTGAAAGATATACAGGCCAAGAACGTTCTTCTGATCGAGAATCAAAGCGAAACACCCAGCCCTATTCGCGCTATGCTCGATCAAGCGGGTTCAAGTGTCTATCGCGTGGCAGATGTTGGGGCGATTTGCGATGCCGAGAAGCATCTCGCGAGAAACCCTGAGGAAGTTGTTCTGTTGGACCTCGGAATGCCAGAGGAGAACCTATTAGAGGCTGTCAGGCGTATTCAGATGACAGCGCCCCACGCTGCAATCGTGTTGCTTTGCAATTCTGACGAAGAGCCTATCGCTGTTCATGCTGTTCAACAAGGCGCACAAGACTATCTCATTAAAGGGCAGATTGAGCCTCGGGACTTGAAGCGCGCTCTGTTCAATGCGGTCGAACGTAAAACCTTCGAAGAAACGCTGCTTGTTGAGAAGGAACGCGCACAGGTTACTCTCGACTGTATTGGCGATGCCGTGGTTTGCACCGACGTACGCGGCAACATCACATTCATGAATCGAGTTGCCGAGACGATGACAGGGTGGCGACTCAAGGATGCTGCCGGACGGACCATGGTCGATTGCGTTCGGATTGTGGATGCGGTTACTCGAAAGGCAATCCTGGATCCGATGGCGAAGGCTGCTTCCCAGAATCAGACAGGAACCCTCCCGTTGAACTGCGTTCTTATCAACCGCGACGGACGCGAGATTAATATCGAAGATTCGGTCGCCCCCATCCACAACAATCACGGGCAAGTGACCGGAGCGGTCATTGTGTTTCGCGACGTGAGTGCGACTCGGGCATTGGAGAAGGAGTTGACTAACTCTGCCCAACATGACTTTCTAACTGGGTTGCCCAATCGAATCTTACTGAATGACCGCATTGGTCAGGCGATCGCCCTTGCGCATCGGCAAAGGGGCCATGCTGCGGTGCTTTTTATGGATTTGGACGGCTTTAAATACGTCAACGATTCTCTTGGACATCTCATCGGCGACAAGCTGCTGCAGTCCGTCGCAAAGCGCTTGCTGGATTGCGTACGCTCCCCGGACACCGTCGTTCGCCAGGGCGGCGATGAGTTTATTGTGCTGCTACAGGAACTGAAACATCCGCAGGACGTGGTCTTTACTGTGGCGCGATTGCTGAAGACGGTGGCCAGGGTGCATCTCGTCGACTCGCACGAGATCAACATTACGACAAGCATCGGTGTGAGCGTCTATCCAAGCGACGGACAGGATGGTGAGACGCTCATCCAGAATGCAGATATTGCGATGTATTACGCGAAGAAGAATGGAAGTCAGAGCTATAGATTCTTTAGGCCCGAAATGGCCCTAGAAGGCGTCGAGATTCGGCCTAGCGGGCGGGACATCTGGAACGGTTTGGACTGGTACGAGTTCAAGTCCGCGACGCCGGCAGCGAAACGGCTTGACGCCAACAGCACAATAAATTGAGCCCTCGAGTCACCAAAGGAAAGAGCCCGCTCCACTATCTTCTTTGCCGTTTTGAGAGATTCTGCGAGCCGAGGATTAAGTACTGCAGCACGCCGACGTCATTCTGTCGCGTGATCTCCGAACTGGTTTCCCAGACGTGATGATGTGTATAGAACAGACCAGACTGCGGTCCCGGAACGTGGGAAAGTTGGAATGGAAGAGTGTGTGCAGACTATGGCGCGGTCGAACTTGAAAGGTGATCGATAGACTTTGCTCCAGCCACCAGGAATTCTCATGGCGGTGGGCTTTCCTCAACGTTTTTGGGATCGCCTTTGCTCCTCTGCGACACATTGTCATGGGATTCTGAAAAATTTTGTCATCTGGCCGCTGCCGGCTCCTCAAAGCGTCGAGGCTGAGGCACTCACTTTCGCACATTCGCGTCGGGAAACCAAGAACAGATGTGCACCCTGCCGAGCCGGTGTCGGTTCTAACACGCAGCAAAACAGCAACATGGCAGGCAACTGCCCAAGGAAAATCAGTGAATACTGCATTGTCGTTAGCTTTAACCGGGGTATTGTGTGTCACTGGGCTTGCCCAGGCGAATTCGCAGACTCAGGTATCGGATCGCCATGAGGTCGGCACTTCCGCATATCGTGTGCGCATGATCAGCCGCACCATTGAGGCAGTGAATTACCAGCACCGCGGCAGAAGCACAAAGCTTGATTTTGCCGGCACTGACCTGATGTCCGGCGCCAGCGGCGAAGCTAAAGTGGATAGCAAACGCGGATCCATCGCGATTGAAGCTGAATTCAACAATCTCGACAGGCCGACGAGCTTCGGCAGCGAGTATTTGACATACGTTCTCTGGGCAATCTCGCCCGAGGGTCGCTCGGTCAATCTCGGCGAAGTTCTGGTTGGTGGCAACAGTCGCAGCAAGCTGAACGTGACCACAAACCTTCAGGCATTTGCTCTTATCGTGACTGCGGAGCCTTATTACGCTGTTCAGCAGCCCAGCAATGTGGTGGTGCTCGAAAACGTCGTTCGCCCCGACACACGCGGAACAACAGAAGAGGTTCATGCAAAGTATGAACTGATGGAGCGCGGCGGCTATCTGCCCTCCGGATACAAAATCGATCCAATTGTTTTGAATGCCCGCTTGCCGCTCGAATTCTACGAAGCGCGCAACGCGATGCGCATCGCCAAATCAGAGGGAGCCGAGCAGTACGCCGACGAAAGCTACGGCCATGCCGTCAAGCTGATGGACACGGCCGATCAATTCGCGATCGACAAGCATCACAACGACAAGCAGCTCATTGCGATCTCTCGTGAGGCGGTTCAAACCGCAGAAGACGCCAGGGCAATCGCTGTGAAAAAGATGGAGGAGGCTCGCAACCACGAGGAGCGTCAGAATTCCGCAGATGCGCTGGCAGACTCGCGAGCGCAAACGGACGATGCAACGCGCCGCTCTGAACGGGCGCAGGCTGACACTGCTAACGCCCAATCCGATGCCGCTCGCGCCCAGTCAGAATCCGCACAAACCAAGATCGATATGGCCGCTAGCCAGCGAACATCTGCCAATGCCGTGGCTGACGCGCAGGCCGATGCCACGCTCGCCAACAACAATGCGCAAAAGTCTGAAGTCGAAAAGGCAAATTTGCGTGCGCAGAGAGACAGGGAGCGCCAGACCTCGACAGATGCCCTAGCTCAGACTCAAGCGCAAGTTGATGACGCCAATCGCCAGCGAGACAAGGCTCAGGCCGGCCAGGTGAATGCACAGATCGAAACGAATCATGCACAATCTGACTCGGCACAAACAAAGCTGGACATGGCGGCAAGTGAGGCAACTTCAGCCCATGCCGTTTCAGAAGCGCAAGAGGAAGCTGCCAAGGCCAATCGCCACGCAGAGCAAGCCGACAGCGACAAGGCTGAAATGCGTACCCGCCTCTCGACGCAACTGAACCTCATCCTCCAGACGCGTGACAGCGCGCGCGGTCTCATCGTCAACATGTCTGACGTCCTATTCGATACAGGTCAATATACTTTGAAGCCCGGAGCCCGCGAGAAGCTCGCCAAGGTTGCCGGCATCCTGCTTGCCTACCCTGGCATCAACGTCCAGGTTGGCGGCTACACCGATAACGTTGGCAACGACGACATGAACCAGGCGCTATCAGAACACCGCGCCGGCTCAGTACGCGACTACCTCGTCGAGTCCGGCGTCAATTCCAATGCGGTTACCGCACAAGGCTTTGGCAATACCCAGCCAGTAGCCACGAACGACAACCCAACGGGCCGCCAGCAGAATCGCAGGGTTGAACTTGTAGTCTCCGGCGACATCATCGGCACTTCAGTCAACGCCACAACCGGCAGCCTCCGCTAGATCCAAGTCGCCTTAAGCAACAATGCGCGGACTCATGCCTTTGAGTCTGCGCATTTTGTCTCGGCGCTTCCGCCTTTTGCATTCCGGCCGAAAACTGACGTTGCTTTTCAGATTCCGATTGGTTACCGCTCCAAGGCTCCGTCGAATTGGCCACCACTGCACTGAATTTGCATGACTTGGAGTACGAACGCCATCATCGCTTTGTTCGATGAGCGACATAAATGAGCAAAACGATACAGTTTCCATTTTTCGATCGTGGGAGAATAACCCTGCGGTCAGGTGTAATGCGAAGTCGCGCGGAGGCATTTTTATTGTCTGCGCAAGTGTCATCTGACCTGGAAGGTCTCTCAAATGAACGTAATGGCTCTACCTGCATTCGATCTCGAGACCTTTCTTGAGACATCTGGAATCGTCCGAAAGACTGTCGAGCTGAAAGCGAGACAATCTTTTTTCTTACAGGGCGATGTTGCCGATTGCGTCTACTATCTCCGAAAGGGTCGCGCGAAAGTCACCGTTGTCTCCAATGAGGGAAAAGAAGCCACAATCACGCTGCTGGCTCCTCACGACTTTGTAGGCGAGGAGTCGCTTGCTTCTGTCGGTGGAAGGCGTCTGACCACAGCAACGGCACTCACGGCTTGCACCGCACTTAAAATTGAGCGCGATGAGATGACTCGCGCTATGCACGGAGAGCACCAGTTTTCGGATTTGTTCCTCAAGTTCCTATTGGTGCGGGGTATACGAACTCAAGCCGACCTGGTCGACCAACTGTTCAACTCCAGCGAAAAGCGACTCGCCAGAGTTCTGCTTCTGATGGCGGAGTTTGGCAAACCCGGCGAACCGGAGTCGTTAATTCCAAAGATTTCACAGGAAACCCTGGCAGAGATGATCGGCTCGACACGGTCTCGCGTCAGCTTCTTCATGAATCGGTTTCGCAAACTCGGGTTCATCGAGTACAACGGCCGCATTCGTGTCAACAAGTCGCTGCTGAATATCGTTCTTCACGACAAATTGCCCGGCGACAACGCGGCGAGGCCACGCATTCTTGGCTTTCCAAAAACGCCACCGAGACCGAAAGCCCCAAAACAAGCCTAAATTCGAACTTGTATAAAAATGGACAGCAAAGCCTGTTGCTTCGCAGGCATATTTAAGGTGCATATTACTTTCTTGTCAGAGAATCAGGGAATTTGCGCTGACATAGACGTCCGGCGGCGCCGGGTAGCTCGTCGAGGAGTGGTCCGAGTCCATGGCACTGCAACCTAGCGCGAATGACAGCCAAAGGACCCTACCCAATCCTAATATTCCCGCGAAATGAGCTCAATGTGGATCCGAAATCTACGCAGACCCTAAGCACTGCACAACCCGGCAACGGTAAAGTCCCCAATGATGCCGCAGCAATTAAATCGGTAGAGCTCTTTGCCACTGGCGTTGTCGGTCTTGACGACGTTCTGGGCGGAGGCGTGGCTCGCAATCACCTCTATCTGATCGAGGGCGATCCCGGTACCGGAAAAACTACGATCGCCATGCAATTCCTCCGGGAAGGGATCACTCGCGGACAAAAGGGCTTGTATGTCACTCTTTCCGAATCGAAGACTGAATTGCTCGAGATCGCGACCTCGCACGGCTGGTCGCTCGATGGGATTGAAGTATTTGAGTTGGGACCGGACGAAGCACATCTGAAGCCTGAATCCCAATACACGGTCTTCAATCCTGCCGAAATTGAGTTGACGGATACCACCAACGCGGTCTTAGCCGAAGTGGAAAGACTACAACCAGAGCGCGTGGTCTTCGATTCGCTCTCCGAGTTGCGTCTGCTGGCGCGGGATTCTCTGCGGTATCGAAGGCAGATCCTGGGACTCAAGCAATACTTCGCCGGACGCAACTGCACCGTCCTATTGCTGGATGATCGCACCTCAGAACGTCATGACCTGCAACTGCAAAGCATTGCCCACGGCGTGATCATGATGGAAAGCGTGGAGCGGGAATACGGCATTAAGCGGCGACGCCTGGAAGTGAAGAAAATGCGCGGTGCACGATTCCGCGAGGGCTTCCACGATTACTGCATCAAGCGTGGCGGCGTGGAAGTCTATCCACGACTCGTAGCATCTGAGCATGTTCTGGCGCTTGAGCCGACGCAGTTGAAGAGTGGCATTGCGGCACTCGATACGTTGCTCGGCGGCGGACTTGACAGCGGCACAAGCACGCTTCTGCTCGGGCCTGCCGGGTGCGGAAAATCCACTATGGCGGCTCGCTACGCTGTGTCTGAGGTTGAACGCGGCGGGACTGCGGCCCTTTTCGCCTTCGATGAATCCCTGGCGACTCTGCTGATACGGGGAAAGGGTCTGGGGCTTGATATCAAGAAGCACGTTGACTCTGGAAAATTCTCTCTTCGCCAGGTCGATGCCGCGGAACTGTCGCCCGGTCAATTCGTTCACGAAATCCGCCGAATGGTCGAAAAGCAGGATCTGAAACTGCTGATCATCGACAGCCTGAACGGATTCCTGAATGCCATGCCCGGCGAAAAATTTCTCGCCATGCAATTGCACGAACTGCTGGCCTACCTGGGCCAGAAGGGAGTGGCGACATTGATGACCGTTGCCCAACATGGATTTGTAGGAACGAACATTGACACTCCAGTCGATGTCAGTTATCTGGCAGATACCGTGCTGCTGTTTCGATATTTCGAGGCGGCAGGTGAGGTGCGCCAGGCTCTCTCCGTCATCAAAAAACGCAGCGGAGAACATGAGCGCACCATCCGCGAATTGGTGATGAAGAACGGCGCTATTGAAGTAGGAAGCGTATTGACGGAATTCGAAGGCGTGCTAACCGGTGCACCAACTTACCGTGGTGGCATCGATGGTCTGCGGTTGACCCAATCGTTTGAGAAACCTGGCGAGCACAAATGACCGGCCCGCACAATGAACTCCGCGTTCTTGTTGTTGCTCCGACGGGACGCGATGGGGAATTGATATGCAATCTACTGGCCAGCAATGACATCTTTTGCGTCCTTTCAGCGACGGCGGAAATGGCTCTTGCCGAATTTGACGCAGGTGGCGGGGCTTTGATTCTTGCAGAGGAAGCCCTCACCTTGTCTGCCATCTCCCTATGGGCGGCGCGCATTGGCGAACAACCTTCCTGGTCCGACTTTCCCCTGATCCTTCTGACCGTGAGCGGGGAACTCGATGAGGAGAGGCGCAGAAGAATGCGCGCGCGTGAACCTCTTGGAAACGTTGTGTTGATGGAGCGACCGGTCCGACCTGAGACTTTTGTCAGCACCATCCAGGCGGCACTGCGCAGCCGCGGCCGCCAATATCAGATGAGAGACTACATCGCCAGAAACCGCGCTGCGGAAGAGGCAATTCGTCGAACAGAGAAGCTGGCTGTTGCCGGGCGTCTTGCAGCGAGCATCTCCCACGAAATCAATAATCCGCTCGCTTCTGTCACCAATCTTCTTTACCTCATCGGCACTTCAACTTCGTTGCAGGAGGCGCAAAAGCACAGAGAGATTGCGGAGAATGAGTTGGCGCGCATATCCGAAATCGTTACCCAGACCCTGCGCTTCTACCGCGAGCCGAGCAAGCCTGCATCGGTCCACCTTTCAGAAATCGTGGACTCCGCTCTTATCCTCTACAAGTCCAAATTGGCGTACGCTGAAATCGTGATTGAGAAAGATTTTCGGAAATGTCCTCCAATTGTTGGAATGGCCGGCGAGCTTCGCCAGGTGATTTTGAACCTGGTCGGAAACGCGCTGGACGCATCGAGTCAGGGAGGCCGGCTCAAGATCCGGGTTTCTAACACGCGCGAACACCGAAATGGGGCGCGTCCAGGCATCCGTTTGACCGTGGCAGACACAGGCTCTGGGATCATCCCCGAGATTAGAAAGACACTCTTCGAGCCGTTTGTCAGCACAAAGGGCGACACCGGAACCGGACTTGGCCTCTGGATTAGCTCTGAAATCGTCCGGAGACACAGCGGAACGATCCGGGTAAAAAGCAGTTTCCTCTCGCAATCGCCGGGGACCGTCTTCTCCGTCTTTCTGCCTTTGAATCAAACCGGCGGAAATCGAAAACCTGTGGGCGGGGCCACGATTCTGGAAGGGAAAAGTAAGAAAGCTCTGTCTGACTCATCACCTAGCAATGGCCTTCCCTATGCAGCGCGAGACGGTGACGTAGACAGCTGTGGAGCGGGCTGAGTCGCGGTGTCATCTGCACCAATTCTTCCGCCAATGTTTTTCCTGTGCAATAGAGCTGCCTTTGCCGTTCTGTCAGCGCACGATACCCACGGGAAATCTGAGGAGTGACTGCGCCTGGGTCCCAACAAGCAAGTCAGCATTGTGGCGCTTCGGATCGATGTGGTAACTGGCTTTGTCGGCCTCTGTGTCCCATTCTCCAGCTTTATCTATTCCAACAAGGTGCATCATCCTAATCGGAAGATGCATTCGAGTTTTTTGTGGGCATGTCGTCAATTCAAGATCGGCAGTCCCGAAATGAGGGTATACTCGCGCAACCGTAAATCTCCCGTTGAGCCCATCAACCCTAACCTCTTGGCCGACGCGCGGTGCCCTCATGCTTTAGAATATTGCACATATTGGCAAACCCTCGCCACGCAGAATTCGTGGCGGAACTCAAGAAATGAATGCAGATGGGATTTGGTTTGTGAAAGATACCACCTTCTTGTGTACGGTACCGAACATACCTCTTCCAACTTCCGCTCTAAGTCTCGTAGTGAAGTTTCAGTAGGGGAGTCGCGGTGAGGTCATTCGATGTTTCAGCGAGTTCGACATCAGAATGCTCATGCTGCACCTCGGAAAGAAAGCCAGTAGTAGCGCCGCCAGCAGAACATGCATCGGACTGGCCGAAGAGCGAACATGGCCAAAAGCTCGTCGATTGAACGTAACTCACCGGGTTTGAATTGAAGCGAGTTGCAGCTAGGACAAACCCGCCGAGGCCATAGGACCCGCGGCAGCCAGGTTGGCCAAGTTGTGGTTGCAGCAGTCATCCGGAACTTCCTTTCCATAAACGACGCACGCGTCAGCGTGCAATTCCGTCTCCCGAACTGGGATTTGCCTCTAACCATGCCAAAAGGGCGCGAATGCTGCCAGTGGCCAGGGCGATGCACGAGTCGGCTGCACCGTAGTAGAGATTGATGGTGTCTCCGTCCGTCCCAATGGTCTGTCCGCATGGAAATACGACGTCGTTCACGTCGCCGCTGCGTTCATAGGGAGCTTCCGGTCCGAACATCCAGGATTCACCGCGCTGCAGGCAGACATCCGGCCGTTCCAGATCGAAGAGCGCGAGGCCGAGCCGATAGATACTGCCAGACGCAGTATGGCGCACTCCGTGATAGATCGTCAGCCATCCTTTTGCAGTTTCGATCGGCGGGGAGCACAACCCGATCTTGTTCGCATCCCACCATCCGCCGCGTCGCGCTTCCAGGATGACTTTATGGCTGCCCCAGTGCCTCAAATCGGGCGAATACGAAATCCACATGTGGGCTCCCAATGTGGTTACTGGACGATGGATCATAGCCCAGTAGCCGTTGAATCTCCGCGGGAGCAATGCGGCATCTTTGTCTTCTGGCGGCATGATTACGCCGTATCGATCATACGTTCGGAAGTCTTTGGTGAGCGCCAGTGAAACTCCGGGGCCGCCACGAGCGAACGAGGTATACGCCACTGCGTACTGTTCGAGTTCCGGGACGTAAGTGATGCGGGGATCTTCGATGCCCCAGATTTCTTCAGGGAATTCGTGGGGGTTTGCAACCAGCGTGGGTTTCTCGTCGATGCGCCATCCATCGATACCATTGGCAGAACGTGCGGCGCACAGATGTGAAATGCCTCGCCTGTCCTCGACGCGGCACAACAGCAAGGTGTCTCCATCAGCGAGGCGCACAGCCGCAGCATTGAACACGCTGTTGATCGGATAAGGCCAATGGTCCCTGCTTAGAATCGGGTTCAGCGCGTAGCGCGTGAGAAGGGGTACTTCGGTGGATGCGGCAGCCACTGAACCATTAAACGGAGCCGTTGCAGTATTCGGATTCAACAGAAACCCTCAATTCGGAATGCGTTTTTTTCGCGTTTGTTTCAGAGGATGCCTGCATGTCAAGCAGGGCCATCAGAAAGGAGAGCGTAGACTCAGCTCCTTGGTTCTCGTTGACGCGATCTGGATGAAGGCCGTCCTTGCAGCCGCCGGATGTGGCATCGTAGAGCGCCACGCGGAGGTCGTTCTTGCCGAGGAACCAATCGAATACGCGATAAGCTTCAGCGCACCAATGCTCATTCCCCGTCAACCTGTATGCCTCAAGACAGGCAGAGATTGTGGCGCAAGCTTCGACCGGCTGCTGATCGAAGCGGGGCCTCTCTTTGCCCTCGCTGAAGGATCCGCTGGAACCGATCGGCACGAACATCATTGCCTCGTCGCGATGCTGTGCCGCGACAAGCCATTCCAGAGACTCGATTCCCGCAGCAAACATTCTCTTGTTCTCGCTGTGCCACCCGGCCAGAATGAGGGCTTGCGGCAACCTTGCGTTTGAGTAGGAAAGGCTCTTCTCAAACCAATGCCACCCGGCGTTGGAGCTTCGCAGGTAAACATCGAGCAGGCGATTGGCGAGCGTGTTGCGTTGGTGTTGCATCTCTCTGTCTCCTGGGAAGCGTCCAAGATACGCCTGCATTCCGAGCACGCTGAACGCCCATGCGCGCGGACTCGTAAACTTTATTGCTGAAGGAACCGCGGACTCGAAAAGTCTTCCCGCTGCACCGCGCAATCCGGCATCCTGCGAATGGCCCAGGACCGTTCCCAAAGCCCAAAGAGCCCGGCCATGGCTGTCTTCAGAACCAACCTGCTCCAGCCAGTTGCGGTCGTAGCTGAGGAAGTTC
>Ga0210400_10001427_pt1 | contig 23813 bp, 17 predicted proteins | sample IncBWH26MmetaG_FD_155456 | JGI IMG/M metagenome (GOLD analysis project Ga0210400, IMG submission 155456) | Forest soil microbial communities from Barre Woods Harvard Forest LTER site, Petersham, Massachusetts, United States - Inc-BW-H-26-M | ecosystem: Environmental > Terrestrial > Soil >...
CTTCTTTGAGCTGGTGCCAGAAGGTGCGCTCACGCCGCTGCTACACAAACTGCAGCCCGGCAACCAGTTGCTGATGCGCAAAGTTCCCAAGGGACGATTTACGCTGGACACGAAGAATGGCCGCACGAATCATTTGCTGATCTCGACCGTCACGGGTGTGGCTCCGTTCGTGAGCATGGTCCGCGCGCTCTCCAAAGACTGGAAGGAAGGGCGCTTTGACGGGGCTCACAAACTCTTCCTGTTGAATGGCGCGAGCCGGCCGTGGGAGTTTGGATACCTCGACGAACTGAATCAATTCGACAAGGACCTGCCTTGGTTCAAGTATGTCCCGACGGTGAGTCGTCCGTGGGATCACGCAGACTGGTCGGGAGAAATCGGGCGAGCGGATGACATTCTGCGCAAGTATGCTGACCATTGGGAACTGGATGCGAGTAATACCATGGCGTACTTATGTGGACATCCGGAAATGATCGAGCACAGCAAGGCGATTTTGAAACGACGGGGGTTTGTCGACAAGGGATCGGTGAAGGAAGAGATTTACTGGATACCGGCGAAGTAGGGCGAAGTGTACCGAGTCGCATGTAGCGAGTACCGAGACGAACTGTGCTCAGGTTCCGACAGTTGAACTGCGGCGCTCCAGCAGCAGCACATCTCTCCAAAGCTCACGAAGTTGTCCGATCTGGCGCCGACGGCCGACTTCGCGGAATCCGCAGGACTGGTGCAGTGAGATACTTGTGGTATTTTCGGGAAAGATTCCTGCCTGGAGGGTCCAGATTCCGTTCGCCTCAGACTCCTGTACGAGCGCCTGAAGCAGTGCTTTGCCCACACCGCGTCCGCGCGCGGCGGTAGCCACGTAGACGGATACTTCGGCAACTCCCGCGTAGACACGGCGGCTTGAGACCGGACTGAGCGCGGCCCAGCCTACTACAGTAAGCTTCTCGAGAGGAACCACGAGTTCAGTGTTCTGTTCGAACGGTTCGAGCACGATCAGCCGGCAGTCTTTGCGATGGCTGGCGTCCCACTTCTCCCAATCGGGAAGTTCTATCTCGAACGTGGCGTTTCCAGTTGCGATGCCTTGGGCGTAGATCTCGCGGACCGCGGGCCAGAGTTCCGGGGGCATGGGCAGGATCGGATAATTCATAAAAGGATTGGCCGGAATTAACTTTCGGCAGGTGCGAAGAAGACCAGCAGCGCCAGCTCCTCGGCGATGTCGTGGAAACGGTGCTCGACCTCGGCTGCGACGAACAGCACGCTGCCGGCTGAGATTTCCTGGTCCTCATCGCCTGCCCGGAAGCGCGCGCGACCGCGGACCACGTAGTAAATTTCATCTTCATGATGCGGGAGTTGCGCGTCAGTGGCTCCGGCGGCGAGCACGTAGAGGCCCGCGCTCATGGACGGCTCACGGAGAAATTCGTAATACAGCTTTCCGCGTTGAGTTCGCTGCTGATCGATTTCGCCGAGCTTCGCGAACGTGGCCTTCACGGGAGGATGCCTCCGAAGACCAGTTCGGTGAATTGCGGAACCAGATTGTGGGTTTGCAGATCGCCTTCCGGTTTGTACCACTGGTAAATCCAGTTGATCATGCCCAGCAGGGCGAAGGCGGCGGCGCGTGGGCTCACGGTGGATCTTGCCGTGCCGGTTCGCTGCGCTTGAGCTTCTTTCTGGGCTTCCTTTTGAACGTCGGCAATCAGGCTTTCGACGAAGTGAATGTATTCCTTCTTGCGGGAGTTGATGCGCTTGCGGAGCGCGGGCGGCAGGGGATGATTTTCGTGCAGCATGACCGTGATTTCGCGATCGCGCGGGCTGAGCACGACCTCGATGTGCAGGCGGATCAGGGCGCGCAGGCGTTCTTTGGAATCAGCGATGCCGCGTACCGGGGCCAGCACGCGCTCCTCAGTGATTTCCATGGCGTGGTTCATGATCTCGAACAGGATTTCGTCTTTACTTTGAAAGTGATGGTAGAGGCCACCTTTGCTGAGTTTGAGCGCAGCGGCCACGTCGTTCATGGAAGTGGCGTCGTACCCGCGCTGCTGAAACAGGCGGGCGGCGGTGCGCAGAATTTCCTGCCGGGAATCGACGACGGCTTCGCGGGGCATCGGGGGACATGGTACCAAATCAGGGGAACGTTGTTGACATCGCGCGCTCACTCGCAGCCCGCGTCAGGACACTGGTCCTTACGATAGTCGTCGACGTAGAGGGTCCAGGGTGGATCGTGCAGGGCGTCGCGATAAAGGCCGGTCTTGAAATAGACGGAGCCGGCGGCCGGATAACCTGGTTGAGGGGCGAAAAGAGTCGGGCCTGCGTAATCCACAATGGAGGCTCGATTGAGAGTGGCGCGTACGCTGCCGTGAGCGGCGTCAAACTTGATTACGAAGCGAAAGTCCAGCCACTGGCCTTTGTAGTTCTTGTTGCTTTGATAGAGAACATGACGGCCCTGGCCGTCCTGCCGGGTAATTTCGAGCAGGCCCTGCTGATAACGAATCGCGAGAATGGGATAGTCGGGGCTGCAATGCCGCGCTTCGCAAAGCTGGCGCCATTGCGCAATCACGAGTCGCTGGGCTGTGGACGGCAGATCATTGGGCAGGAGGAGGCTGAACGAATAAACGTAAGTGTGGCCGGTGCGCGAAAAAAGCGGCCAGTTCTCCATCAGTTCGTCGCGTTCGGTCGCCGCACCGGAATCGCTGGCGGCTTCGTAACGGTCTCCATCGTGCACCGTGATGGCGATGGCCTGATGCCCGGAGCGGACGATCTGGCGCTCCAGTTGAGCGGCGCCGGGCTCCAGGCGGAGGGTCGTCCAGCGCCAACTGAGAGAGCTGGATTCGAAGTCGTCGTGAATATGGAGAGGAATCACGCGCCGGGCGAGAATGGCGGCGCTGAAGATCAAGACCATGGCGGCCACGCCGGCGAGGAGGGCGAATTTTATTCGTCTGCGCATGGTCAGGCGGACGAATTCGCCCCCCCTAGGTGATTTATACAGTTTCGCGCACCAGAGTTCTCTCTTGACACCCTCGGGGCCTGACAGGTAGCATTTAAAAGTACCGACCGACCGGTCGGTTTGCCGTTTAAGACGCACCACAAGGGATTCTTTCTTCCCTTGTGTATCGCAATACGTAATCGAGAGGAGCACTCGGTGGTTACTATTTTTTATGAACGCGACGCCAAGCCTGAGGTGCTGAAGGGCAAGACGATCGCCATTATTGGTTACGGCAGCCAGGGACACGCGCAGGCGCAGAATCTGCGCGATAGCGGCTTCAAAGTGATCGTTGGCCTCGACCCAACGCGCAAGAGTGCGCAACAGGCGCGAGCCGATGGCATGGTCGTGGTCGCGCCCGACGAAGCGGCCAAACGCGCCGACTGGATCCACCTGCTTACTCCCGACGAAACCCAGGGCGAACTCTACGAAAAGTCGATCAAGCCCTATCTGCATCCGGGCAAGGTGCTCGGCGTTTCGCACGGTTTCAGCATTCATTTCAAGACGATCGTCCCGCCGACCGATGTCGATGTCGTGATGATCGCTCCCAAAAGTCCGGGACATCTGGTCCGCCGCGTTTTTAGCGAAGGCCGCGGCGTTCCTTCGCTGATCGCAATCCAGCAGGATGCCAGCGGGCACGCCCACGAACTGGCGCTGGCTTACGCGCACGGCATTGGATCGACCCGCGCCGGGGTGCTGCAAACCACTTTCCGCGAAGAAACTGAGAGCGATTTATTCGGCGAACAGGCCGTGCTGTGCGGCGGTCTGACGTCGCTGATCAAGAAGGGATTCGAGACGCTGGTCGAGGCCGGATACGCTCCGGAGATTGCCTATTTCGAATGCTTGCATGAAGTGAAGCTGATCGTCGACCTGATCTATGAAGGCGGATTGGATCGCATGCGCTATTCGATCTCGAATACGGCAGAATACGGCGATCTGACGCGCGGCGAGCAGGTGGTCGGCGATGCCACGCGGGCGGCGATGAAGAAAACGCTGGCTGACATTCAGAGTGGCGAGTTCGCACGCGAATGGATTGCCGAGAACAAGGCCGGCTGCCCGAACTTCAACGCGCTGCGCGAGAAAGAGAAGCAGCATCCCATCGAGATCGTCGGGGCACAACTGCGCGGAATGATGAGCTGGCTGCCGAAAGAAGGCAAGAAGCCGGCGGAAGCTCCTAAAGATGGCACCAAACAGGTGGTGAATGCTTAAGGGAGCGGACATCGTCCTGAAATGCCTGCGCGCCGAAGGGGTGGAGCTGGTGTTCGGCTATCCCGGCGGCGCGATCATGCCGCTGTACGACGCGCTGGAGGGCAGCGGCGTGCGGCACATCCTCACGCGGCATGAGCAGGGCGCGGTGTTCGCGGCGGAGGGTTACGCGCGCGTCACCGGCGAAGTTGGCGTCGCCATGGCCACCAGCGGGCCGGGCGCGACGAATCTGGTCACAGGGATTGCTGACGCGAAGATGGATTCCGTTCCTCTGGTCTGCATTACTGGACAGGTGCGCAGCGCGTTGATCGGGACCGATGCGTTTCAGGAGACGGACGTTTTTGGCGTGACGCTGTCGCTCACCAAGTGGAGCCGTCTGGTACGCACCATTGACGAAATTCCTGAAGCGATCGCCGAGGGCTTCTACTGGGCGCGCAGCGGGCGTCCGGGGCCGGTGGTGATCGATATCCCCACCGACATGCTGAAGGCGAAGAAAGAATTTTCCGGCCCAGTGAAGTTCACACCGCACGCGCGGCCTGCGGACGCGAAAGCCGACGGCGGGTTGACTAACACTATTGTTGCTCTCCTGCAGCAGTCTTCGAAGCCGGTCGCGCTGGTGGGTGCGGGAGCGAAATTGTCGGGAGCGATCCCGGAATTGCGGCAGCTGCTCGACCAATTGAATATTCCGACGTTTGCGACCGTGCACGGATTGGGCGCGGTTCCACCGGGGGCTCCGTATTACCTTGGCATGGTTGGCATGCACGGAACGCGGGCGGCAAATACAGCCCTGAACGAAACCGATCTGCTGATGATATTTGGCGCGCGGCTGGATGATCGTGTGACCGGCGAACCGACGCGGTTTGCGCCACACGCGAAGATTGTTCACTTTGAAATCGATCCGGCGCAGCTCGACCGCGTGCGTCCTTGCGAGATTCCGGTGATTGGAAATCTGGCGGATACGATTCCGGCATTTCAGGCGGAATTGCGGCGGCATAGTCTTCCCGACTTCAGCGGCTGGCGCGCTGTGGCGTGCGGCGAGGAGCGGGCTGAGCTTGATCCGCGCGGGCTGGCGCAGCCGACGATTCGCTTTCTCGACGAACTCTTCAGCCGGCTGCCGCAGGACAGCGTGGTGATCGCGGACGTGGGTCAACATCAGATGTGGGCGGCGCAGCGCTACCGGTCATCGTCGCCGCGGGGATTCATCACGTCGGGCGGACTGGGGGCCATGGGCTTCGCTTTGCCGGCTGCGGTGGGCGTGCAGCTCGCGAAGCCGGACACTTGTGTGCTCTGCGTTTCCGGCGACGGCGGATTTCAGATGAACATTCAGGAACTGGCAACGGTTCATCGCCTCGGCCTGCCGGTGAAGATGGTGATCATCGACAACAAATATCTGGGCATGGTGCGGCAGTGGCAGCAGCTGTTCTATCAACGGAATTATGCCGAGACCGACCTGAGCGACAATCCGGATTTCGTGGAGATCGCCAAGGCTTACAAGATTCATAGCTTCCGGCTGAACGAAGACGCTATGCGCGAGTTTCCGGTGTCGACGGAGACGGGGGACGAGATCGATAGATTTCTGCGGTCGACGGAACCGGAGTTGCTGGTGTTCGATTGCGCGCCAGAGGCCAATGTTTTTCCGATGGTTCCGGCGGGCGCGGCGCTTTCGGAGATGTTGCTGGAAGAGGAACCGACGCAGTAGAGCGGGAGGGGCGGCGGGCAGAATGCCCGCCGGACAGCCGGCGAGGACGCCGGCGCTACTAGAAACAGGGCTACGGAGAACATATGCAGAGTTTTTATATTCGCTATCGCAATACGCAGGGGACGTTGATGCGCATTCTGAACGCGGCTTCGCGGCGCGCGCTCGATCTGCCGGTGGTGCACGCCGCAGCGAGCGACCACGATCATCAGGTCACGCTGGCGCTTGAGGTGAATCAGAAGCAGGTGGGCCAGTTGTTCCGCGAGTGGTACAGCATTGCGGACGTCATCAAGGTCAGTTCTGGCGCGGCGGCCGATACGTGGACTGCGCCACATCCTCCGGCGGGCGTGGCGTTGGAAGATTCGCGTGCTGCGGCTCGGGCGTAAGGTTCAAGTTTGGAATAGCTGGGCAAGCATGACGGCTCCTGGGCAGCGTCATGCATCTTGGGGAGCCTGCTGCTTAGCAGGTTCCCCGTTTTTTTCGCCAAGAAAAAGCGTCAACCACTAAGGACACGAAGGTTCACGAAGGAAAAGCCACAAGGAGCAGCGCGCGTTTCACATCTTCACCGCACATCTTGTAATCTCTGACTTATGGATCTCAAGCACATCAGCCGCGGCATCACTGAGGGGCGCGACCGGGCGGGGGCGCGCGCCATGTTCAAGGCCATCGGATTCGACGACGCGGCTCTCAGCCGTCCTTTGATTGGCGTGGCCAACACGTGGATTGAAACCATGCCGTGCAACTTTCATCTGCGGCGATTGTCAGCCAAAGTGAAGGAAGGGATTCGCGAGGCGGGAGGCACGCCGATGGAGTTCAATACCATCGCGATCTCTGACGGCGAGACCATGGGCACCGAAGGTATGCGGGCGTCTCTCGTAAGCCGCGAGCTGATTGCCGACTCGATTGAATTAGTTTGTCGAGGGCAGATGTTTGACGCGGTGGTTTGCGTGGTGGGCTGCGACAAGACGATTCCCGCGGCTGCGATGGCACTCGCACGCATGAATCTCCCGGGGATGGTGCTCTACGGCGGGACGATCGCACCGGGCAGCTATCGCGGAAAAGATGTCACGATTCAGGACGTTTACGAAGCCATCGGCGCGAACATGGCGGGAAAAATGAGTGACGCAGACTTGCGCGGACTGGAAGATGCGGCGTGTCCCGGCGCGGGCGCGTGCGGCGGGCAATACACTGCGAACACCATGTCGACGGTGATGGAGGTCATTGGGCTCTCGCCCATGGGCTTCAACAGCGTGCCTGCAATGGATCCGCAGAAAGATCAGATTTCGTTCGACTGCGGCAAGGTCGTGATGAACGTCCTACAAAAAGGGATCAGGCCCCGCGACATTCTGACACGGGAGGCCTTCGAGAATGCGATTGCGTCGGTGGCCGCGAGTGGAGGATCGACCAACGCGGTGCTGCATCTGCTGGCGATCGCGCGGGAAGCGGGAGTTGATCTTGAGATTGACGACTTTCAAACGGTGAGCGAACGCACGCCGTTGCTTGCCGATCTCAAACCTTCCGGGAGATTTGTAGCTTCCGATATGCATCGCGCGGGCGGCATTGGGCTGCTGGCGAAGCGACTGCTCGACGGGAAACATCTGCATGCTTCGGCGCAGACTGTCTCTGGCCTCACCATTGGCGCCGAGGCTGAGCGTGCGGTGGAGACTCCGGGGCAGGAAGTGATCGTTCCGCTGAATAAGCCGCTGAAGGCGACTGGCGGCCTCGTGATTCTCAAGGGCAATCTCGCGCCTGAAGGTTGTGTGGCCAAGATCAGCGGGCATGAACGGCTGGAGCATCGCGGACCGGCGCGAGTGTTCGAATCCGAAGAAGACGCGATGGCTGCGGTCACCGCGAAGAAGGTGAAGTCCGGAGATGTGGTCGTGATTCGCAACGAGGGCCCGAAGGGCGGTCCCGGCATGCGCGAGATGCTGGGCGTAACCGCGGCGATTGTGGGCGAGGGACTCGGTGGCTCGGTCGCACTCTTAACCGACGGACGATTCAGCGGCGCGACTCGCGGCTTGATGGCGGGACACGTTTCTCCCGAGGCGGCGCTGGGAGGTACCATCGCCGGTGTGCGCGACGGCGACATCATTCATTTCGATGTCAACAAACGCATCCTGGAACTAGACATCAGCGACGAAGTGTTGAGCCAGCGCATGGCGCAGTGGAAAGCGCCGCAACCACGCTATCCAAAGGGCGTGTTCGCGAAATATGCGGCGCTGGTGTCTTCGGCGTCGCAGGGCGCGATTACGACGCCGCGATAGAACGGCAGTGGACAGACAATTTTGATGGTACAGAATAAGACATTATTCGAAAAAATCTGGGATGCGCATATGGTGGCGCAGCCCGCGGGGCGGTCGCCCATCCTTTATATTGATTTGCATCTGGTGCATGAGGTGACTTCGCCGCAGGCGTTTGATGGTTTGCGAGCGGCTGGAAGAAAAGTCCGGCAGCCGGCGCGCACTGTGGCGACTGTGGATCACAACATTCCTACCGAGCCACGCGGAACTCCCATTACCGACCTGATTGCCGCCAAGCAGATTGCAGCGTTGCAGTCGAATTGCATGGAGTTCGGCATCCGGCTATTTGACATGGATTCTCCGGAGCAGGGGATCGTACATGTGATTGGTCCGGAACTGGGGCTCACGCAACCGGGCATGACGATTGTCTGCGGTGACAGCCATACCAGCACGCACGGGGCTTTTGGCTCACTGGCTTTCGGGATTGGCACGTCGGAAGTCGAGCATGTGCTGGCGACGCAATGCCTGGCGCAACAGACGCCGAAGACGATGAAGATTGATGTGCGTGGGAAGCTGGCGGATGGCGTAACCGCGAAAGATCTCGCGCTCGGGATCATCGGCCAGATCGGCACTGATGGCGCAACCGGACACGTGATCGAATACGCCGGTCCCGCAGTGCGCGGGCTCTCGATGGAAGGCCGCATGACGCTGTGCAACATGAGCATCGAGGCGGGTGCGCGCGCGGGAATGGTTGCGCCCGATGAGACCACCATCGCCTATCTGAAGGGCAAACGATTTGCTCCGCAAGGCGCGGAATGGGAGAAGGCCGTCGCGTACTGGCGGAGTCTGCCCTCCGATGACGGCGCGGCTTTCGACAAAGTGGTTGAGATTGATGCGGCGCAACTGTGTCCGTTCGTGACTTGGGGAACGAATCCGGGGATGGTGGCTCCGATCACGGGGCGTGTGCCGGAGGTCAAAGGATTACAAGACGCCGACCGGCGCGCCACCGAACTCGCCTTGCAATACATGGGACTTGAACCGGGAAGACGCATTGAAGATATTGGGATCGATCGCGTATTCATCGGATCGTGCACAAACTCGCGGATTGAGGATTTGCGGGCGGCAGCGCGCGTGGCCAAGGGACATCACGTCAGCGCAAAGGTTCGGGCGATGGTGGTGCCGGGATCGCAGACGGTGAAGCGCGCGGCCGAGCAGGAAGGGCTGCACCGGATTTTTCAGGAGGCCGGATTCGAATGGCGCGAGTCAGGCTGCTCGATGTGCCTGGGAATGAATCCTGATATTTTGCAGCCAGGGGAGCGATGCGCTTCCACCAGCAACCGCAATTTTGAAGGGCGGCAGGGGCGCGGAGGGCGGACGCATCTGGTGAGTCCGATGATGGCGGCGGCAGCGGCGATCGCGGGGCATTTTACGGATATAAGGAATTGGAAATTTCAGTAGTGCGGGAAGGTTGCGACGAGCCAAGGGCAAAAACAGGCTCCTCAACTTCTCAGAATTGCCCTCGCCGGCAATTCTGCTCCGCTCGAAATGACAAGGGGCTAAGGCAATGAAACCATTTACCATCCATCGTGGGCGCGTGGCGCCGCTTGATCGGGTCAATGTGGACACCGACCAGATCATCCCCAAGCAGTTTCTAAAGCGCATCGAGCGCACCGGCTTCGGCCAGTTTCTTTTTTACGACTGGCGCTTTGGCGCGGATGGAAAGAAGAATGCCGATTTCGTGCTCGACGAACCGCGCTACGAAGGCGCAAGCATTCTTGTGGCCGGGAAGAATTTTGGCTGTGGATCGTCGCGTGAGCATGCGGTGTGGGCGCTGGCTGACTTCGGTTTCCGCGCGGTGATCTCGTCATCGTTCGCCGATATCTTTGCCAACAACGGCACGAAGAATGGGTTTCTCGCCGTGCGCCTGAGCGAGGACGAAGCCGCGGATCTAATGCAGAACGCTCAGGAGATCGACGACTACCAGGTCACGATCGATCTGGAAAAATGCGAGGTGCGCGACGAGCAGGGATTCCACGCCAGGTTTCCCATGGACGAATTCGTTCGCCATTGTCTGCTCAACGGACTGGACGATATTGGGCTCACTCTGCAGCATGAGGCGGAGATTCTGGCGTATGAGGCGCAGCATCCGGCGCCCGCGACGCTGAAAGCCTCCTGAGAGTTAACAGAAGGTCAACACGAGTAAAGATTTGTAAAACCTTCGCCTCGGTCTTGACCTGCCGCGGGGCCTCAGTTGATGCTGGTTAGGCGCAGTTATACCGTTGAGCAGCTGCTTTCCTGGTTCCTGCCTGAGCCACTCGAGGGGAGGCCCCTACAGCGTAGAAAATTTCCTGCCTCCCGGGGTAAGTTGCCGCGACCAAGCCTACAATGCTTACGTCTAATACTTGCGCATGCTGCCGAGACCGGTGAATCAACGGCAATGGATTCGCTCTTGAATATGAATGATCTATCTATGCCCGCTCTGTCTACGCTTAACCTTGCTAACGCTTTGTCCAACCATGATCGTTTGCCAGAACATTCGCGCGCGCTAACGATTCGACGAGCGCTCATCATGGCGCGCATCATGACGCGCATCGCCACGATCCTCGTTCTGGCGGCCCTCTGCGCATTTTTCGTCGGCTGCAGCAGCAGCGCCGACTCCAAACAGCAGAAGGCGCAGGCGGCCGGGTCCCGCGCTGTTTCCGTCGCAATCGCCCCGGTGCAGAAGCAGGACGTCCCGGTCTATCTGACGGGGCTGGGAGCAGTAACGGCGTTCAACACGGCCAACATCAAGAGCCGTGTCGACGGACAGATTATGAAGGTGAACTTCCAGGAGGGTCAGAATGTCAGGGAGGGAGAATCTCTGATCGAGATCGATCCTCGGCCCTACCAGGCGCAACTGGATCAAATGCAGGCGCAACTATTCCGCGACCAGGCACAGCTGCGCGACGCCAAGCTAAATCTCGATCGTTATACCACGCTGATTCCTTCCGGCAGCATCGCGCAGCAGCAGGTGGACACGCAAAGAGCTTTGGCCGACCAGCTCGAAGGCACGGTGCGCACCGATCTGGCGCAGATCGAGACCGCAAAACTTAACATCGTTTACTGCCACATTACGGCGCCGTTCAGCGGACGCGTCGGTTTGCGCCAGGTCGATCCGGGCAACATCATCCACGCCACGGATACGAATCCCATGCTGATTTTGACGCAACTGCAGCCCATTGCCGTGATCTTCACGCTGCCCGAAGATGTGCTGCCCAATGTGTCGAAGCACATGCACGCGGGGACTCTCGAAGTGGACGCTTTCAGCCGCGACGATCAGACCAAGTTGGCTACCGGCAAGTTGCAGACCATTGACAATGAGATTGACCCCACCACCGGCACCGCGAAGCTCAAGGCGGTTTTCAGCAATACCGACAACCAGCTGTGGCCGAACCAGTTCGTAAATGCCAACCTGCTGCTGGAGACGCGCAAAAACAGCACAGTGGTTCCGACCGCGGCGATTCTGCGCGGACCGCAGGGCACCTTTGTATACGCAGTGAATCCGGATAAGACGGTGCAGGACAAAGTGGTTACAGTGTCGCTTACACAGGGCGACACGACCGTGATCACCAGCGGAGTGAATCCCGGTGATACGGTGGTGACCGACGGGCAGGACAAGCTGCAACGCGGCAGCCCAATTCAACCGCGCAGTACGACTCCGCCTGCGCCGAGTAGCGGGCGGGCTGTGTCGCCGGTCCATGGCGCGGGCACGCCTTCAGCAACGTCAGATTCCGGAACAGATTCTGGAACACCAGCTTCAGGAGCATCTTCGGGAAATTCGGGGTCATGAGTCCTTCACGGTTATTTATTCTCCGGCCCGTCGCAACCACGCTGCTCATGGTCGGCGTGCTTCTGGTGGGATTCGTTGCATTTAAGCAACTGCCGGTGTCGGCGCTGCCGGAGGTCGATTACCCAACCATTCAGGTGGTGACGTTTTATCCCGGGGCGGATCCCGACGTGATGGCCTCGTCGGTGACTTCGCCTTTGGAGAGGCAGTTCGGCCAGGTGCCTGGCCTGAGCCAGATGACGTCGACCAGCTCGTTTGGCAGTTCGGTCATCACGCTGCAGTTTGGACTCGATCAGAACATTGACGTGGAAGAGCAGCAGGTTCAGGCTGCGATTAACTCCGGTTCGACGTACCTTCCGGCGGACCTGCCGAATCCTCCGATCTACAACAAGGTGAATCCGGCGGACGCGCCGATTCTCACGCTGGCGCTGACCTCGGATTCACTCCCTCTTTCGAAAGTAGAAGATCTCGCGGATACTTCGCTGGCTCAAAAGATCTCGCAACTCCCCGGAGTCGGGCTGGTTTCGATCAGCGGCGGACAGAAGCCGGCGGTGCGCATTCAGGCGAATCCAACTGCGCTGGCGTCTTATGGGCTGAGCCTGGAGGACCTGCGCGCGGCACTAACCCAGGCCAACGTCGACCAGGCCAAGGGCGTGATCGACGGCGTGCGGCAGTCCTATACCATCGGCGCTAACGATCAACTTCTTTCCAGCAATGACTACAAGCCGATCGTCATTGCGTATCACAACGGCGCGCCAGTCAGGATCAGCGATATCGCGACCGTCATCGACGGAACAGAGAACACCCGGTTGGCGGCGTGGATGAATCTGACGCCGGCAGTCATCGTGAACGTCCAGCGCCAACCCGGCTTCAACATCATCGACGTGGTCGACCGGATCAAGAAGCTTTTGCCGCAGTTGCAAGCATCGATGCCGCTGGCAGTGAAAGTGCAGATTCTTACCGACCGAACGATCACGATCCGCGCTTCGGTGAAAGACGTCTATTTTGAATTGATGCTTTCGATCGGCCTGGTGATCATGGTGGTGTTTTTGTTCCTGCGGAATCTGGCGGCCACGGTGATCCCCAGCGTGGCGGTACCGCTCTCGCTGATCGGAACCTTCGGCGTAATGTACCTGCTCGGCTACAGCCTGAACAATCTGACGCTGATGGCCCTGACCATCTCCACTGGCTTCGTGGTGGACGACGCCATCGTCATGATCGAGAACATCGACCGGTATCTGGAAGCCGGAGATTCGCCGCTGGACGCAGCTTTGAAAGGCGCGGGACAGATCGGGTTCACCATTGTCTCGCTGACGGTTTCGCTGATTGCGGTGCTGATCCCTCTGCTCTTCATGGGCGACATTGTGGGCCGGCTGTTCCGCGAGTTTGCGGTTACGCTGGCAGTGACGATTCTGGTGTCGGCGGGCGTCTCGCTGACTCTGACGCCTATGATGTGCGCCAAGCTGCTCAAACACCGCAAGGAAGGCGAGAAGGGCCGCTTCTACGAGGTCACCGAGGAGTACTACAACCGGATCATCGCGTTTTACGGCCGCACCGTCAAAATCGTGCTGAAGCACCAGACGACCACGCTGTTCGTGACCTTCGGAACTCTCGTTCTTACGCTCTTCTTGTACGTGATCGTGCCCAAGGGATTTTTCCCGGTGCAGGATACTGGCGTTATTCTTGGCGTGTCAGAAGCTCCGGATTTCGTTTCGTTCGACGCGTTGTCGCAGCGGCAGCAAGAACTGGCAAAAATCATCCTGCAGGACAAGGCGGTGGACAGCCTGTCGTCGTTCATAGGAGTGGATGGAACCAATACCACACCGAACGAGGGCCGCATCCAGATTAATTTGAAGCCGCGCGACGAGCGCTCCGACGATGCGTCAGCAGTGATCCGGCGGCTGCAGCCCCAACTGGCAAAGGTGGACGGCATCACGCTATACATGCAGCCGGTGCAGGATCTGACCGTGGAAGATCGCGTAAGTCGCACCCAGTTCCAGTATTCGATCGAGGATGCCGACGCGCAGGAACTGGCGCAGTGGACACCGAAGCTGGTAGCCAAGCTGCAAACTCTGCCGGCGCTTACGGATGTGGCCACCGACCAGCTCAACGGCGGGCTCAAGACGAACGTCACCATTGACCGCGACACTGCGTCCCGGTTGGGAATTTTCCCGCAGGCGATCGACAACACGCTGTATGACGCGTTCGGACAACGTCAGGTTTCGACCATCTTCACGCAGTTGAACCAGTACCACGTGATCTTGGAAGTGCTGCCGAGTTTCGCCCAGACGCCTGAGGCGTTGAAAGACATTTACATCCGCCCCAGCACAGTCGCGGCGAATACCGGCGCACCCTCGGCCAACGGTGCGAGCGTGACCACCAGCGGCGCACCGGTTCCTATCTCGACCTTCACGCACATGAAGTCCAGCAGCGCGTCTCTGGCCAACAATCATCAGGGGCAATTTCCCGTGGTCACGCTGTCGTTCAATCTTGCGCCGGGCGCGTCGCTGGGAGACGCGACCAATGCGATTCAGCAGGCCGAGAAGGACATCCAGTTGCCGCTCAGCATCCACGCGGCGTTTCAGGGCACGGCCGCGGCATTTCAGAACTCGCTGGCTTCGGAACCGTATCTGATTCTGGCAGCGGTGATCACGGTCTACATCGTGCTGGGCGTTTTATATGAAAGCTATATTCATCCGGTCACGATTCTTTCCACTCTGCCGTCGGCCGGCGTGGGCGCGATTCTGGCTCTGATGATCACGGGGAATGATTTAACCGTGGTGGCGCTGATCGGCATCATCCTTCTGATCGGTATTGTGAAGAAAAACGCCATTATGATGATTGACTTCGCGCTCGAGGCCGAGCGCGTGGAACATAAGCCGCCGGAGGAAGCGATTTATCAAGCCTGCCTGCTGCGCTTCCGCCCCATCATGATGACGACCATGGCGGCGCTGCTGGGTGGGCTGCCGCTGGCGCTGGGATCGGGGACCGGCGCGGAGTTGCGCCGGCCGCTGGGCATCACGATCGTTGGCGGCCTGCTGCTCAGCCAGTTGCTCACGCTGTATACGACACCGGTGGTGTATTTGTGGTTTGACCGTCTGGCTAACAAGTTCTCGCGATATCGAATCGGCAATGAGATTCCTCCGGAGCCGATGCCGGCGGACTAGCTGTGCTAAGAAGAAAATGAGTATTTCGTCTCCATTTATCCGGCGCCCGATTGGCACGTCACTGTTGGCGGCGGCGCTGCTGCTCTCGGGAATTCTCGCCTTCAATTTTCTTCCCGTGGCCTCGCTCCCCAGAATGGACTTCCCGGTGATCGGTGTGGGGGCTTCGCTGCCGGGCGCGGATCCGCAGACGATGGCCTCCGCCGTGGCCACCCCGTTGGAACGCCAGTTCGGCCGAATTGCGGCGGTGAATCAGATGACTTCGGCGAGCCAACTGGGCAGTACCTCAATCGCGCTGCAGTTCGATCTGAACCGGAACATCGACGCCGCTGCTCGCGACGTGCAGGCGTCAATCAATGCGGCGCGCAGCCAGTTGCCAGCGAACCTGCCGAGCAATCCTTCTTATCGCAAAGTAAATCCGGCAGACTCGCCCATTCTGTTGCTGGGATTGACCTCCGACACCCAGACCGTGCCGCAGATGTACGACGCCGCCGATTCCATCCTGGCCCAAAAGCTGTCTCAGGTAAACGGAGTGGGGCAGGTCTTTGTGTGGGGTTCAGCGCAGCCGGCGGTGCGCGCGGAGGTCAATCCAACCTTGCTCAACAAGCTGGGGGTTGGGCTCGACACGGTTCGAAACGCGCTGAATGCTGCCAACGCCAACGCGCCCAAAGGGTCGGTTTCCGACCACAACATGTCGATCTCGTTCACCGATACGGATCAGTTGTTCACCGCCGACCAGTACCGGCCGCTGATCATGGCTTACAACAACGGCGGCGCGGTGCGACTGGGAGATGTAGCCGAGGTCGAGGATTCGTTGGCGGACGTGCGTAATCTCGGCCTGGTCAATGGCAAACCGGGCATCATCCTGCCCGTCTTCCGGCAACCTGGTGCAAACATCATTGAGACCGTGGACCGGGTGCGGGCGCTGCTGCCCTATCTGCAGTCTTCGATCTCGCCGGCGATCAGGCTCTCGGTGGTGATGGATCGCACGACTACGGTGCGGGCATCGGTAAAAGACATCGAGAAGACGTTGTTGATCTCGATCGCGCTGGTCATTCTGGTCGTATTCGTGTTTCTGCGTACTGTGCGGGCGACGATCATTCCGAGTATCGCTGTGCCGCTCTCGCTGGTAGGAACCTTCGGGGTCATGTATCTGCTGGGATACAGCCTGGACAATCTGTCGCTCATGGCCCTGGCGATTTCGACTGGATTCGTGGTCGATGACGCGATCGTGGTCCTCGAGAACATCACGCGCTATGTGGAGCACGGCATGGATGTCGTGCAGGCGACGTTCAAGGGAGCCGCCGAGATTGGATTCACCGTGCTTTCCATGAGCGTGTCGCTGGTGGCAGTCTTCATTCCGCTGCTGATGATGGGTGGAATTGTAGGACGGATGTTTCGGGAATTTGCCGTGACGCTGAGCATCGCGATTGCGGTCTCGCTGTTGGTTTCACTCACCACGACGCCGACCATGTGCGCGAAATTCCTGCGGTCCGAGAAAAAGGATAAAAAACACAACGTCTTCTATCGCGCCAGCGAATGGGTTTTCGACCGGCTGCTGGCGATCTATACGCATGCGCTGAAGTGGGTGCTACGGCACCAGCCCTTGACCGGAGTGGTCACCATTCTGGTGGCGGCGTTGAGCATTTACCTTTACTCGATTGTGCCGACGGGCTTCTTCCCGCAGCAGGACACCGGGCGCATTCAGGGCTCGGTGATTGGGGCGCAGGATATTTCATTCCAGTCCATGAGCGACAAGATCAGGCGCTACGCCAGCATTGTGCTGAAAGATCCCGCGGTCGACACCATGGGTGGATTTACGGGTGGCGGTTCGGCGCTGAACCAGGGCCGGTTCTTCGTCATGTTGAAACCGCTGGAGCAGCGGGGCCCGTGCCAGAAGGATCACTTCTGGCAGGCTTGCAAATACCCGACTGCCGATGACGTGATCAACCGTCTGCGCGGCAAACTGGCAGTCGTGCCTGGCGCAACCCTGATTTTGCAGTCCGCGCAGGAACTAACCATCGGCGGGCGATATGGCAACGCGCAATATCAGTACACGCTGCAAAGTGCGAACCTGGACGACCTGAACACCTGGGCGCCGCGGCTGTTGCAGAAAATGAAAACGTTGCCGGAACTGCGCGACCAGAATTCGGACCAGCAGGATAAGGGGCTGCAGGCCAAGTTGGTCATCGATCGTGACACCGCCAGCCGGATGGGGATCACGCCGCAGACTCTCGACAACTCTCTCTACGACGCCTTCGGCCAGAGGCAGGTTTCGACCATGTACCGGCCGCTGAACCAGTATCACGTGGTCATGGAAGTTGCGCCGCAATTCCAGCAGACTCCAGAAGCGCTTCAAAATATTTACCTGCGATCTACTACCGGAACTCCTGTGCCACTCGCGGCGTTCACGCATTTTGAGCCCTCGAACACCCCGCTGGCGGTGAATCACCAGGGGCAAGTCCCTTCGGTCACGATCTCGTTCAACCTGGCGCCGGGGATCGCTCTCGGCCAGGCGACGGATGCCATTGAGAAAGCCGAACGCAGCATCGGCTTTCCAGCCTCCATCCAGGCGAGTTGGCAGGGAACGGCGCAGGCTTTCCAGGACTCCCGTTCCAATATGTTGATCCTGATCATCACCGCGCTGGGAGCCGTCTATATTGTGCTGGGAATGCTTTATGAGAGCTACATTCATCCCATTACGATTCTTTCCACGATACCGTCAGCCGGAGTGGGAGCTTTGCTGGCGCTGCTTTTGACGCACAACGAACTCAATGTGATCGGCATGATTGGCATCATCCTACTCATAGGGTTGGTGAAGAAGAACGCCATCATGATGATCGACGTGGCGCTCGAAGTGGAGCGGCGGGATGGCAAGAAACCGGTGGAAGCGATTTACGATGCGTGCATCCTGCGCTTCCGGCCGATCATGATGACCACCATGGCGGCGCTGCTGGGCGGACTGCCGCTGGCGCTTGGCACGGGAACTGGCTCCGAGTTGCACCGGCCGCTGGGCATCACGATTGTCGGCGGACTGGCCGTCAGCCAGATGTTGACACTCTTCACCACTCCAGTGGTCTACGTGTACCTCGACCGCGTGCGTTTATTTTTTCGCGGAGGGCAGCACGAGCAGGTCCCCCAGGCATCGTCGTCCGGCACGCCTCGCCCCAGTCCGGCTCATTAATCATTAATCATTCGACTGGTCATGAACCCCCTGCCGGAAACGGATCCGCAAGCGTTCCATAAACCCTTCATCCCTAACGATCAAGTCAGCTACACTAGTAAGCTTGTGCAACCTCGCGGGAGAAATCCTGCATCGCAGCAGCTAGAAGAGCGCCTGCTGACTGCGCAAGGGACGGCTTGTCCCGTATGATAGGGGTTCAACATAGAAGTTCAAGAATCGTACTGCTAGAGAGAGTCTTCCCGGTTGTGGCCGGGACCAGCGATTTCCGGATTTTTCGTTTTCGATAAATTCCTTCAGGAGTCACGGATGGTAAAGAAAGCGGCGGCTTTGTTCCTGGTTTGTGCAAGTCTGGCGACATGGGTGGGATGTGGTCCTACCAGCAGCGATTATATGTATGTAGCGATTCCTGGATCCAACGAGATCGTGGTTTACCGCGAAGACCCCAACTCCGGCATCCTCACGCAACTGGTGGGAAGTCCCATCCTCGCGGGCCTGGCGGTTGAGGCGCTCGTGATCCATCCTTCCGGTAAGTTCCTGTACGCCGCGAATTCCGCCGAGGGCGATGTCTCTCTGTTTACGATTTCAACTGGAGGCGGGCTCACCGAAATCACGCCGCGCACGGTCGTGGGCAACTCTCCCACCCTGATTGCGATGGACTCCGCGGGAACCTTTCTTTACGTCGGCAACTCCGGCACGAACGACATTTCGGTGTTTTCGATCAGTGCGAGCACTGGCGCTTTGACGCCGGTTCTCCAGACCTCCGGTCAAACCGCTCCCATCGGTCTTTCTCCCATCAACATGGAGGTGTCGCCGTCGGGTGGAGTTCTCTACGTCACGGGCGCAAGCTCGAGCGGAGGCCTATCCCTGGGGCTGATCGAAGCCTTTAGTCTGAACCAGGGAGTCCTTACCGTGCTTCCCACTTCTCCATACTCCACCGGAATTAATCCTAAGGGGCTGGCGATCACTCCCACGGGCGGGTTCCTTTACACCGCGAACAACATCGACGATTCCATCTCGGAATTCACCATTGATACGGCTGGTAGTCCGCCCGGTTCGCTCACTCCGTTCGCCAATTCTCCGTTTGGACAATCCTACCCTGGGCCGCAGGCGCTTCAGATCGACAAGACCGGCACCTATCTGTACGTAGCCAATCAAGCTTCAACTTTTGTTTCGGCATACTCCATCGCCTCCGATGGCTCCCTCGCCGGGCTGACGACGTCGCCGTTTGCTACTGGGTCCGGTCCGAGTGTGTTGGCCACCGATAAGGCCGGAAAATATCTGTTTGTAGGGAACCAGACGAGCCCCAAGATTCAGTCTTTCAGTCTGGACGCCGGCAGCGGTACGCTGACATCGGTTGCCACCTATACGCTCCCGGGAACGCCCACTTCGATTGCGAGCACTCCCTAAGCTCGGATTGCGAGAGGGGGATGCGGGAGCGATAAGAGTCCGTTGAGCGCTCACATTTTTCGGCAGCCAAGAGCTAGACTTGATTTAACAAGCGGGTGACAATTGCCGCGAGTGACGTTGGGACAATAAGCCTTAACGGCACGAAACACGCGGACGCAACTGGAAATAGCGCTCGGTCCAATGTTGTAAACCACGATATCCAGGCAGGTGAGCGCGCTGACTTCGTGCCTGGGACTAGAATACATCCATGAAAATTGCCAGCGCCGCGAGCGCTTTCCCGAAGCATTACTATTCGCAGAAGTTCCTGCTGGAAAAACTCCAGGAGTACTGGGGCGATCAGTTGCGAAATCCGCAAATGCTGGCGCGGTTGCACCGCAACGTCGCCGTAGAAGGCCGCCACCTCGTGATGCCCCCGGAGAAGTATTACGAGATCACCACTTGGGGCCAGGCAAATGACATCTGGATTCAGGCCGCGCAGGAATTGGGAGAGCAAGCGCTCTGTCGCGCCCTGCAAACCGCCGGACTTGAACCCGGCGACTTGAGTGCGCTCATTTTTACCTCAGTCACCGGCATTTCGAGCCCATCCATCGATGCCCTGCTGATCAACCGCATGGGGCTGCCGGCAAATATAAAACGCATTCCGATTTTTGGACTGGGCTGCGTGGCCGGAGCCGCGGGAATTGCGCGCGCATCGGACTATGTACACGCTTATCCCTCGCAGGCGGCCGCGTTGGTATCGGTGGAGCTTTGCTCCCTCACCATTCAACGCGACGATCTCTCGGTGGCAAATCTGATTTCCTCCGGACTTTTCGCGGATGGCTCGGCGGCGGTGATCGTCACAGGCGACGATCTGAACTCGACCGGACCCGAAATTCTGGCAACCCGATCGGTCTTTTATCCTGACACTGAAGCGATGATGGGATGGAAGGTAACCGAGAAGGGCTTCCGCATCACGCTCTCGCCGGAAGTGCCCGTGCTGATTCGCGAGCACCTGGGGCACGATGTGGACGCGTTTCTAGCCGAGCACGGCCACAAGCGCGGCGACATTGGGAGTTGGGTGCTGCATACCGGCGGGCCAAAAGTGCTGGAAGCCACGGCGGCAGCACTGGATCTGCACGACGGGCAACTCGATGCTTCCTGGGATTGCCTGAAGAAGGTTGGGAACCTCTCTTCCGCGTCCGTCCTGGTGGTACTCGAAGATGTTATGAAGAACCGGCGTCCGCAGCCGGGTACGCTGGGTGTGCTGGCGGCCATGGGTCCGGGGTTCTGTTCGGAACTGCTGCTGCTGCGCTGGTAAATCAGGGGACGTACGTCAGAGAACGTAGGTCAGAACATATTAAGGTTAGAAGCATGAGTCAGTTCGCACCAGACTCGACCGACGTTTTCGTGATTGGCGGAGGACCCGCCGGCCTGGCGGCAGCCATCACGGCGCGCGAACGAGGCTTCCGGGTTCTGGTGGCGGACGGCGCGCAGCCCCTCATCGATAAGGCCTGCGGCGAAGGCTTGCTGCCGAATGGACGTGCGGCGCTGGAGCGCCTGGGCGTTCACCTGGCCTCGGCCGATGCTCATCCGTTCCGCGGCATTCGTTTTGTGAGCGCTGCCCTGTCCGCCGATGCTCCGTTCCCCGGAAATGGCTGCGGCCTTGCAATACGCCGCACGTCGCTGCATCGCGTAATGGTCGAGCGTGCCGAGCAACTCGGCGCCGATCTGTTGTGGCGTACCGCGGTGACGGGCATTTCTCCGCAAGGCGTGCATCTCGGTAATCGTGTGGTTCGGGCGCGCTGGATTGTGGGTGCGGATGGATCGAACTCGCGCGTGCGCCGCTGGGCTGGTCTAGATGAGGGTCTCGATCATACGGGCGATCACAACTCGCGGCCCCGCCTCCGCTACGCCTTCCGCCAGCATTACCGTGTGGCGCCCTGGAGCGATCACATGGAAGTGTATTGGGGCGACCACTGTCAGGGATACGCAACGGCCGTGAGCAGCGAACAAGTCTGCGTGGCGCTGGCTTCCCATGACTCAAACCTGCGGATGGAGGAAGGTCTGCGTACCTTGCCCCAGCTGAGTGCGCGACTGGCTGGAGCCGAGACCATCTCGGCCGAAAGAGGAGCGCTCACCGGCAATTGCAAGCTCAAGCGGGTGTGGCGCGGCAATGTCGCGCTGATTGGCGACGCTTCTGGAACCGTGGATGCAATCACAGGGGAAGGACTGGGTCTGGCGTTCAAACAGGCGGTAGTCCTCGCGAGTTGCCTCGAGTCCGGCGACCTGAGACGCTATCAGACTGAACATAGCAAGCTCGCCCGGCGTCCGCTCTGCATGGCGCGGCTGCTGCTTACTCTCGACCGACGTCCCTGGCTGCAGAATCGAACCTTGCAGGTCTTCGAGCGTCGCCCAGAAATTTTTCGTCGCTTCGTCGAACTGCACGTGGGAGCGCTGCCGCCATTGCGCGTGGTGCGTGACGGGCTGACTCTGGGATGGGGACTGCTGACCGCTTAAACACCATGAACGTAACCAGCCCGAAAGGTCACAAGGGTGTTGCATGGTACCTATTTGGGCCGGCCGTTCTAGCTCTGTTGGGCGCTTCCGTCATCGCAGCCGCGGCCCAGGGTGCAGCGCACCAGAGTTCCGCGCTCCAAGTGGACCCGTCGCAAACCTCGGTGAAGTTCACACTTGGGGATGTCCTCCACACCGTTCACGGAACTTTTCAGTTAAAGCGCGGAGTCTTGCAGCTCGATCCGGCTTCTGGAAAACTCTCAGGCGAGATCGTGGTTGACGCCACCAGCGGCGAGAGCGGCAGCGGGATGCGCGATCGCAAAATGCATAAAGAAGTTCTGGAGAGCGAGCATTACCCCGAAATTGTTTTCCGTCCGGACAAGATTGAAGGCGCCGTCGCACGCCAGGGCAAATCCTCCGTCAAGGTTCACGGCAGGTTCACGATTCATGGGGTCGATCGCGAGATCACCGTGCCGGCCGATGTAGAGATGTCCGCGGATCATTGGACCGCCGCGGTTCACTTTACGGTTCCTTATGCGAAATGGGGAATGAAGAATCCGAGCACGCTGTTCCTGCGGGTGAATGATTCGGTCGAGATTGATCTGATGGCGGCGGGTAGCGTGACCGGAGTTCCGACGACGACTTCTTCTCACTAGCCGTCGAGTTAATAACCCTCCAGCGGGACAATTCCTTTTCCCTCCGTGCACTCATAACAGCGGCCCGCTGCGAGATTCTTGTACTCCTCGGTTCGCCCACTCGGCCAATCGATCACGGCGCGTTCGATGCGGTCCCGCTTTTCCAATCCGAAAGTTATAGGAAGCTCGGACTGCGACAAATAACTGGAGCCTCCCTTCACCAGACGAGACTGGGTCATGCCGCCAACAAACACGCGAACCGTTGCACCAATCCCGTCGCGGTTCGACTTAGTCCCCACCAAACGGAAGCGGATGCTGTGGTTTCCACTGAATTGATCGTTGCGATATAGATAGGCTGGCCCGTTGTTGGTAGTGATCAGGAGATCAAGATCGCCGTCGCGATCAAAATCGCCATAGGCAAGGCCGCGGCCAACCTTCGGATGATCGAAGCCTCCGTCAACTTCCGCCGCGACATCGCGAAAACTTCCCTTGCCGCGGTTCAGAAAAAGCTGGGGCGGTTGTGCGTAGCCGACGTTGCCGCGAATGTTGCGCACCGTCTCGTCGATATGCCCGTTGGCCACCGCGAAGTCGAGCCAGCCATCGAGGTTGGCGTCGAGAAAAGCGCAGCCGAATCCCAGGCTGTTTCTGGAGGCGACGCCGACTCCGGATTGCGGCGCAATGTCTTCAAAACCCTTGCCGCTGGCGCGGTACAGGCCGATCATTTCATTGTCGAAGTTCGTAATGGCAACTCCCGGCGTGCCCGAATTATCGAAATCAGCTACGTCGACTCCCATGCCCGCGCGGGCTTTGCCTTCGCTGCTGAACGCCAGTCCGGCCTCGACCGCGGCATCTTTAAATGTGCCATTGTGCTGGTTGCGATAAAGCTTGTTGGGCTGAGTGTCATTGGCGACCAGAAGATCGGGCCAGCCATCGCGGTTATTGTCGAACAAAGCCACTCCCAGCGATTTGGAGCTGCTATCGAAAATTCCGC
>Ga0210400_10001429_pt1 | contig 23778 bp, 16 predicted proteins | sample IncBWH26MmetaG_FD_155456 | JGI IMG/M metagenome (GOLD analysis project Ga0210400, IMG submission 155456) | Forest soil microbial communities from Barre Woods Harvard Forest LTER site, Petersham, Massachusetts, United States - Inc-BW-H-26-M | ecosystem: Environmental > Terrestrial > Soil >...
CGCCACCTGTATTTGTGTACTGGTTTTGCACCATCAGCCGGAAATACAGCGTATCGAGCTTGTTGCCCGGCGATTGCTCGGTTGTATTCGCCGCCGCCAACTGGCTCCAGCTGTTGGACGTGAGAGACAGAAACGGTCCGCTGAACGTGGAGGTGGAAATGTTGTTCCAGTCGGCGTGCAACTTATAAACGCTCACCGTATTCAGGAATTGTGCGACCACCGAAAAGTAGTTCGGACTGCCCGTGGGCGGTGTACCCGTCTGCAAGCGGGCGTTGCTCGGAAGCAGAGTGAATTCTGCCGACGGAGCGTCGAACGAGAGCACCTGAACCGTGGGACTGCCGGCATACAGCTCGGCCTTGTTGATCGCCCACACGCGCACGTTCTGGAAAGCCCCGCCCGCGCCAAAGTTGAAAATGTTGGCGGACAGGTACAAGCCGTCAGGCCAGACGCCGATTTTCGGGTAGTCGCCGAAACCGCCGTTGACCTGAATGGAATAAAAGTTCCAGCCGCCCGCGACGGGGTCGCCCGATTTCGATACCGCAAAGCATTGGAACTCCGGAGCGACGGCGCTGCCTCCACTCAGATTGAAAGCAAAATCCGTAATGGTCCAACGGTCCTCAAAGGTATCGTATAGGACTACGGGATCGCCGAAATTGCTGGTGTCGCACAGGTTTCCGAAATTCCCCTGGCTCATCAATGTATTGAAAATGAATGCCGTCACACGGGAGCCATCACTCTTGTTATAGACGCCCACGGAGGTGTTGATGGTCTGAATGTAGTACAACGGCCCAATATCGCCATTCGGATCGGGCGGATGGCCTGCGCCCCAATTGGTGAAGTCGAGGCCCTCGAAAGAGCTACTGGGAGCTGGCGCGGGTGCACTGGGCGACGATGCATTTGTGCCCCCCGCAGCCGTGGCCGGCAAAGAGCCGGACGATGTTCCCGGGTAAGGCACCGGGACTATCGCAGGTGGCTCGAACTCCGGCCGCTCAAACTTATTCGGCGGTATCTGGGGCAGCGTTCGCAAGTCGCCCTGAAAAGGACTCCCGCGCATCAGGCGGTCCTCGCGGGGATGACTCATCACCGCGAAACTGGGCGTCTCGGCAGGTAGTTGATCACCCGCATTCGAGGTGTTCGGAAGGCCCGGAGCGCGGCGGTCTTTAGGGAGATGCCCTTTTACTTTGCGCGCGGGGCCTTCGTTCGCGTGCAAAAGGCCACTCTCTGGTGCAACTTTTTCAGAGGGCGGAGCTGGCTTATTTGAATTCTGCTCTTGGCCAAGAAGGGAAATGGGCAAATTAAAAGCGACGAACATTAGCACTACGGGCAGCGTGCGCGAGACGAATTGCCGCATTTGTGGGGCCTCCAGAAGGAATCAAAACGGGTCACCGCAGCGTGGAACATGAGCCCAAATCGCGCCAAGTGGACGAGCGGCTTTTTCCCTTGGCTGAGCGCCTTTTTCTTAACGCATTGATTGAAATCAAGAGGAGAGGAGTTTCAGAAAGAATGCCCCAAGTTTCTGAAACCGAGGAGATCAACCGAGCATGATTCTGTCATGCCGGACGATAATTTGCTTTCTTATTCTTGGAGGAGTGATCCCAAGGAGTCAACAACCACCTCAAGTTACGTCAATTCGACGCAAAAAATTGCATCGAGTGCAGACAAGTCGCTCTGCCTTCCGAGTGCTTGCGTCGAATTTGTATGAACTGGGTGCGGATGAGAAAGTCGTGCAACGCATCTTGCGCCATGCAAAAATCGCACGTGACCAAAGAGCACTATATCAAAGCATTCGATCCTGCAGTGCTTGCAGCGATGAGAAAGCTAGAGACTTCTTTGGACGCCATAAGTCAGAGTGCACCAAAAATGCACCAAATAAATTAGGGCAGTGTGGTAAGCTGTTGAAACCAAACCGCGGAGAGGTGGCAGAGCGGCTGAATGCGGCGGTTTGCTAAACCAACCTGCCCGATTCGCACTAACCGATTTTCACGTGTTTTGTTTGCATTAGGCGCTGCTCAGTTGCGGCCAGATGCTCTTATTTGCAGCCTATAGTTCAGCAAGAGTTCAGCAGGTTTTCCCTCCCTACCCGACGGAATTGCGGGCCTCGCGACTCTGCCGAAGCCTTTGTGGACGGCGCGGCCTGGTCGAATCTACAAGTCCAACCCTCCGGTCGTGTCTGCGCCAAAAGAGGAAGTCGCATGAAAACGGTTACGATGCACGGTGGGATGTGGGGCAGAAACCTCGCTAATATAAATCTGATTCCTAGTAGCAAGGAACCTGGCGGCCAGGGCGTCTACATTCTCTACGACGGCTCAATGCCCGTGTACGTCGGCAAAGGGAACATGCGGAGCAGAATCAAGAGTGCGAGGCTCGGCAAGAGACGTGGGCAGTTGTGGGACCACTTCAGTTGGTATTCGCTGAATCCGCAGATTACCCACGACATCGAAGCGCTGATTTTACGCATGCTGCCGCTGTACCTTCGGTCACTCACGAAACAAAAAGGCAAATTTCTGGCAGCGAGAAAAGTCAAAGAGCTGCCAGAGAACCGAACTGCGGAATTCATATCGAGGAAAGTTAAGCGGAACGCATAATGTCACGGGATGGAAGAGACATGAGTCTCAATGGAAGGAATCGCTAACATCGTGATTTTCTCGAGTGCTCGCTTCCATCGTGTAGCCAGTAGCCCCAGCAACGCTACATTGTCAACACTGAAATTATTCGTGCCGAGTGCTGGAGGGAAGTGGACGAGAGTGCTTCCAACTCAGATGACCTTCGGCCTCTGCGTCATGGTCGTTCTCCGACCCGGTTACTTCCGGCGCCTACCGCCTTTCACCAGCCGCGACGGTTTTCAGATCTCGCTGAAAATCCTCAAGGTCATATTGTGCGCTGATTTTCTTGGTTTTCACATAATCCATCATCTCCCAGAGAGAGACTCGCGCCTCACGGGCAGCACGTGCCAGGGTGAGCTTGCCGCTGCCATATAGACGCGAATAGTGATCCAGCTTCCAGTCTTGTATTGCCCGAGAAAGGAGCTTTCTTACAGTTGTCGAGCGGTCGGCTTGCTCGACTTGCTCGATTGCTTCGAGGTCCCGAACCACGGTGTCAGGCAGCCTCGTTCCCACCATTTGTTCCTTTTTCATCGGTCAGCCTCCCGAGCTTTCTTCAATACGACCGCAACAACGGATGGCGCAAGCCAGATTGTCTGACTCAACGCCTCAACCGCCTCCTCGAGTTCAGCCAGAGTCAAATGCTTTTTCACAAATGCGTGGAACAGCACTCCCGCAGTTCCAAGGAACGTGACCCCCATAACCTCAGCAAATGATCGGGCCGCCCTGTCATCCAGAATGACCATGAGTCTGCGAGAGCTGGCTAAGGCGATGGACTCGGCCTCGCCTGCGTCGAGCCCCCCCTTTGAAACGATGCTGTGCGTCGTGCTCTCTTCCTTCGATGAGAGTCGCGCAACTTGAAGCCAACCATCATCCAGCGCTTTTTCAATGCGCTCCACGCCGGGAGCTGAAATTCTCTTACCCGCATCAACGGTCTCAGCTTTAACCTGGGGGCCGATCAAAACGTGACCATACACTGAGTTGAGCAGGTCAAGCATGCGCATTTTCGCGAGTGCAATAAGCACCGACGCATCCGCAATAATCATCTTTGAGCTCACATACACCCATGTTAACAAAAACTTAGAATGTTTTCAATTACCTCGGAACGCGAGCTAAATTGGGATTCACGCCAAAGGCAACCATTCGATTGCCAACCGAATGCTCTCCTGCCTACAACCTGTCGAGAATTTTGGCCGTCGGCGTGATCCGGGCCGCGACCCCAATGTTGGACCCAAAAAAAGAAATGGCCCCGACTCAAGTTCTACAGAGTCGGGGCTTTTCTTTTGCCACTGGCATCCTGAGATGGTCGAGAACCGAAGGGTTCGCTGCGAACTTCCCAGAACGCGTTTGTCGGTCCTAACCCAACGGCATGCCTGCGATGCCGTTCGTTGTGGAACCGGGACCAGATCGCCGAAGGCATCTCGCTGACCGAAAGCGCGCTTCGATCGCGCCGCTTCGGTGCGTACACTCTGCAAGCGGCCATTGCGGCCGTTCACGCCGAAAGTCCCTCCGTGACCTCCGTTCTCGCCTACTTTCTAAGTGTTTCGCCAGGCTGGGCCGAGACGATGAAGATCCCTCTCATTGACGGCAGAGATTTTTTCGTCACCGACACGTCCCCCGGCTTTGCAATCGTCAATGAAGCGTTCGGGAAAGCATATTTCAATGGTGAAAATCCATTGGGAAAGTCGTTCGAGAAAACTTTCGACCAAACCCGGTTTCAAATCGTGGGTGTCGTAGGCGACGCACGCTACAGAAACATGCGGGAGCCAATCACACCAACGGCCTATGTCCCGTTTCATGCGATTGACGCTAGCAAATCATTGACGCACCAGGGCCAGGCGACGTTTATCGTGCGCACGGCCAGTCCCAATCCGCTCGCTCTCGCTTCAACTCTCCTGCAGGAGATCCCGCGAGCCCGCCCCGAATTCCGGGTAAGCCGCATCCGTACACAACTTCAAATCAATCGCACACCGTCCGCGAGCGGCTGCTCGCAATGCTGGCTCTGTTCTTCGCGGTTGTCGCGCTCCTGCTTGCGGGCGTCAGCCTGTACGGCGTGCTCCACTACTTGGTATTGCAGCGGAGGCGCGAAATCGGTATTCGAATCGCCGTCGGTGCGCAAGCTCGTAGCATCGCGCGGCTCGTAACCCTCGATGTCTTCCCCATGGTCCTGATCGGAGGGGTTGCCGGCTTGGGACTCGGTATGGCGTCAGTGCGCTACATCGAAACGTTGTTCTACCAAGTGAAAGCCACAGACTTGCCGATGCTCGCCTTCCCGTCACTTGCACTTCTCGCGGTCGCCCTACTTGCTGCGCTGCCAGCGGTGATCCGCGCAGTTCGAACCGATCCCGTCGCGATGCTCCGCGCCGAGTAGGCACCCGGCGGTTAACCGTCCGGGGCATTTCGAGTTGAGATATTCCCAGACAACTTCCGGATCGAACTAATCGGCAGCTATCCGGCTTCGACCCGGCATTAGTCAAGTCGGCTTCTCGCCAGAATCCAACGCTTACGGCTAGCGCGTTTGACAGTCCCGATCCCGGCAATTTTCCGACAAGCCGATTTCTGGCCCGGGCAACTTCTGGGCTTGCCTATCACTCACGAACCAACGAGCTAGCTTCTCCATCAGTGATTGCGCCCGGCCGTGTGACCAAGATTGCAACTGGATTAGTGGACTTCTGTTGTTACGGACGAGTCGTGAGAAGTGTAGATTACTTCGCCATCGAGCAGCGTCATCAGGCACTTCAGGTCTTTGATCTGCTCGTTGGAGACGGAGTAGAGGTCGCGGTCCCACACAGCAACGTCGGCTCTTTTACCTACCTCGAGAGTACCGATCTTATCTTCAAGAAACATCTGGCGCGAACCCCAAGCGGTGTAGCTGCGGAGCGCGGTGTGGATGTCCACGCCTTCGGCTATCCCGAAGGGCTGCAGGCCGTAGGTGCCTTTGGCGGTTTGGCGCACTATGGAGGCCCACAGTCCGAAGCGCGCCGCAACAGGGGTAACGAAGTAGTCCGACCCACCCGACCACAGAATACCTCGGGACTGCAGGGTCCTGAATGGCTCCAGTCGCTGGCCGCGCCTGCGACCATAACTGGCGGCATAGATGTTGCCTATCCACCAAAGGAATCCGGGTTGCATTTCCGGATATCCAGCGTCGTATTTTCTTTGCAGGTTGGCCATCACGTCGAGGGCGTGCGGAGTCGGCAGGTTGGCGTGGATGATGCTGTGGCGCAGGCCAGCGTGCGGCTGTTCCTGCTCCACAAGAGCGTAGGTATCAACGACCCAGTCCATGGCGCGGTCCCCGACGGCGTGGGTGCCAACTGGGACGCCGTTCTGGTGGAAGAGGCGAACCATTTCTCGATAGACAGCAGGATCAACTTGCGGATAGCCGCGATTACCCGTGCCCGAACTTGTGACATCCGGAGTCGTGGCGTTACGCAACCAATCGTCATAGACCCAGCCTGTGCGGGCGCCACCGGAGCCGTCCATGTATATTTTGGCACCGCAGGAGAGCAGACGGTCGTCGCCCAGAGTAGCGGGCACGCGAGGAACGGCGTTGATCTCGGCGAGCGCCTTGCGGGCAGACTCCAGTGTCGAACCGGCGTGCCATAGAACGCAGACGCGCTCCTTGAGCTGCCCCTGATCGACGAGGGATTTGTAGGCATCCCAGTGGAGCTGGTAAATGTCGGGATCTTTGACGGAGGTCATGCCTTCGCTGTGCAGCACTTCTTGAATGTAGAGGATGCCCTGACGCATCTGCTCGGAGGTGATGGGCGGGATGAGGCTTGTAACGGGCTTCATGGCAGAGTCTTCTTTGAGGACGCCGGTGGGATTGCCGCGAGAGTCGCGGTCGATGGTGCCGGCGGTGGGTTCCGCTGTGCCGACGGTGATATGGGCGAGCTTGAGGGCGAGCGAGTTAGCGACTCCGTAATGGCCGGTGATGTGGATCAGCCAGACGGGATTGTTGGGGGCAACGGCGTCAAGGTCGGCCGCGGTGACGTAGCGATGTTCCGCGAGCTTGCCCTCGTCCCAGCCGGAGCCGGTGACCCATTCGCCAGGCTTGACGAGAGCGATCCTGGCCCTTACACGGGCGACGATTTCAGCTACCGAACCTGCATCCGAGAGCTTGACGCCGAAGAGTTCTTCGACGCCTCCGTCAGCGATGTGGGCGTGGGTGTCGATAAGGCCGGGGGTGGCGGTATGACCGTGGAGGTTGATGATGCGGGTGCCGGGAGCATTGCCCGCGAATTCGAGGACTTCCGCATCTGAGCCGACTTTCACGATAACGCCGTGGCGGACGGCGATGGCCTGGGCTACCGAATCGTTGGCATCCAGGGTGAGGATGTGGCCGTGAATTAGGACGAGGTCAGCGGCGGGGTTTTGGGCAGCGAGAATCCGAGAAAGCAGCAGCGTCCCCAGTAGGACTCCTGACGCCCTGAGTTTGCGGTGTAGAGACATCGTTCGATTCTACTAGCGAGTGCAAATTCAACCAATGTAGATTTCTGGGCAAGAATTCTCTCCTAATGCAGTATCCGGCGCACCAACAAAGCCGGTTTGTCGGTTATCCAGAAGTGATCCAAATTGGGACATGCGGATCCGTAATGATAGTCGGCTAGTGTTTCCCGATGGAGAGAAGTGGCGATTGCTGACTGTTTTTCTGAGTCACGGCGCAGCAGATGCGACACTTGACCCCGGCGTTTGACGCTGGCCAGAAATCTCGTTCTCGGAAATAGCAACGATCGCAGAATTTAGCCCGAATGTGGCGGTTTTCCGCACCGCTGCGCGCCAGCTTGCGGCAAAATTCGTATTGATTTTGAAGAGGTTGTGCGATTTGGAATTTCCGGAGGGCCACTTTTTTAGCGATAGAGTTCAGCAAAAGCGTAGCAGACAAATAAGAGAACCGTGCTAAACTGTTGAAATCAAACCGCGGAGAGGTGGCAGAGCGGCTGAATGCGGCGGTTTGCTAAACCGTTTTAGGGAATAAACACCCTAACGGGGGTTCGAATCCCCCCCTCTCCGCCATAATTAAATAGATGCGATTACATAATTAGTAATGACATAACTCCTGTCCCTGTCAGAGAACCCACCGCCTACACGTTACAGCGACCGAACCCTGAGCTGAACGACGAGCTTCCAGAAACGGACTTCCTTGTTCGTCCGGGGACTCCTACAAGATGCGCGCTAGAACAAGCGTTTATCGTGTATCGTGAGGTGGACATCGGATTTATGTTGAAATGCCGTAGTGCAATGCAGTCTTCAAACAAAACAGACGATCAAATATTGGGCTGTCTTCTGGGTGGTGCTCTCGGTGATGCATGGGGTGGACCTTGGGAGGGCCGCGTCGGTCCCAGCCACTTTAAGGTTCCTTCGGAGTCAAAAGTGTCCGACGACACTCAACTCACGCTGGCAACCTGCGAGTCAATCATCGAACGTGGCTGCGTTGATCCCGAAAGCCTCGCGTCCCACTTCCTTGAATGGTTCGTCCAGGGACGAATCTCCGGAATGGGGTCCAGCACACTCAAGGCAATGCGAGATCTGTCCGCAGGAGTACATTGGGCACTAGCTGGAAGCCGCGGGGAGTACGCAGCCGGAAGCGGCGCGGCGATGCGAATTGCCCCGCTGGCATTTCTATTGGATCCTTCCAAAGCAGGTGACCGCACGATTATCCGTGATGTTTGCCGCATCACGCATCATAACGACGAAGCGTATGTGGGTGCGCTGGCGGTAGTGTTATCGATTCGCTCAGTTCTCGCGGGCATCTGGTCGCGCGAGCACAGCTTTCTAAGTGCAGTTGTCGACTCTCTGCCTGACTCTGCTGTTCGCGACCGGATAGAGGAACTCATTCAACTGCAACTCTCACCCTCAAGAGTCTCCTCTCATTTCAATACAAGTGGACACGTCGTGGCCGCCGTTCCATTGGCGCTGCACTACGCCCAGTACATTGCCGAAGAACCCCTCTCCGTTGTGCTCGCGCGACCTATTAGCGCCGGAGGCGACACGGACACAATCGCCTCACTCACCGGGCAACTTGCCGGCACCGTGGTTCGCGCGACGGGCGTGCCGCATGACCTTTTTGGCGGTGTCGAAGGCAGCGAGGAGATCTTTCAGATTTCCAGACGGTTCGCGAAATTTGTTAGTGCGCGGGAAAAATGATGTCCTAGTTTCCCTATTTCGACCATCAGGAGGGCATAGTTCCGGCAGGTCGAGCCCGTTATCCGGTCATGCACTACAATTCCAAGAGCCAAGCGACTTCGATGCCGCTGGTACCTATCGATCCAATCTCTCACGACGCGCTGCAAATGCAGTTGCGTTTAGTGCTACCATATGCAACTATAGCTTCGTATGGTACACAGGCGATTCTGGCTGAAACTGCTCGAACGCGCATGGAAGGAGCGATCCGTCGTCTGGCTCGCTGGCGTGCGGCGGGTTGGAAAAACCTGCCTTTGTCAGGATCTCTCCGAAGTTGAATACTTCGACTGTGAACTCCCTCGGGTTCGCCGCATGATGCTTGATCCAGAGAGCTTTCTCGACGGTCTGGTCGGCAAGCGCATCGTGTTGGATGAAGTCCATAGGCTGCAGAACCCGTCCGAATTGCTCAAAATTGCAGCCGACCATCATTCAGGCACACACATTGTGGCGACTGGTTCTTCGACTCTGGGAGCTTCGAAAAAATTCAGAGACACGTTGGCGGGACGGAAGAGGGACCTCTGGCTGGCGCCAATGTGCCTTCTCGACATGGACGACGCGAACCAGACGGACCTAAAGCACCGTTTTCTGCGGGGCGGCCTTCCTCCCTTCTTTCTGCCGGAGAACCACCCAGAACGCGACTTTCAGGAGTGGATGGACGCTTACTGGGCTAAGGATATCCAGGAACTCTTCCGTCTGGAGAGGCGAGATTCGTTCCAGCGCTTCACCGAGCTGGTCATGGCACAAAGCGGTGGCATCTTTGACGCCACTCGATTTGCCCGCCCTTGCGAGGTAAGCCGGCCAACCATCACAAACTATCTCCGCGTTCTTGAGGCAACGTTCGTCGCTCATGTCATTCGCCCCTTCAGCACTCGTCGGCCCACTGAGATAGTCGCTGCGCCTAAAGTCTATGGCTTCGATACCGGTTTCATTTGCTACTACCGGGGCTGGCAGGACTTGCGTGATGATGACCTTGGGACGTTGTGGGAGCATTTCGTACTAAATGAAATTATGGCGCGCTCGCAGAGCCGAGAAGTGTTCTATTGGCGCGACAAGCGCGGGCACGAGGTGGACTTTGTCATCGCGACCCACCGAAAGAGACCAGTGGCCATCGAGTGCAAATGGTCGGCAAACAATTTCGATCCCACAAATCTTATTGCATTCCGGTACCAACATCCGGAAGGCGACAACCTCGTCCTCGCTCACGATGTGGAGCGTGCCTTCACCCGCAGCTATGGAGACCTAAGAGTGCGCTTTGATGGCATTCGGTCCTTCGCCGATTCGCTTTCCGATCCCCGGCCGGATATGCCGGTCAGGCAGAAAGACTAATAAATCAAGGACGCCAGCCGCGCTATTCCTGAGGAGCGTGACTCTACTTGCTACTAGTTTTGCCTGATTTGAGGGTATTGGATCCCCCATGGATTCTGTCGATTGGAGAGAAATAAAAATGCGCGTTGAAAACAAGAGACATACCAACGCTGACCAACCCCTCACCTCCCACTCAACAACGGAGGTTTCAATCCCCCCCTCTCCGCCTTCGGCGAGACAGCGCTTCATGCCACGGCCGCGGAACAGCACGGAGATGCGCCCCTCGATGCCGGCTCGAAAGCGCTGTCCTTGCTTGAAGGCGGGACTCTTCTCGTACGCTTTGCGCTTGGCAGTTTTCTTCCCGCCGCGCTGTGGGATGCACACCACCTTGACGCCGTTTTGCTTGCACGATTTCACATTCGTCTCACTAAAGAAGCCCCGATCGGAACCGTACAATGCGGGAGCGTGGCCGAAGATTTCCTTGTGGCGTTCCAGGGAAGGTTCCACCTGTTGATCGTCGCCAGGGTTCCCCTCGAGCACTTCGTATTGTGTGATCAGCCCTTGGGCACTTTCCGCGAGGAACACCTTGTGGCCGAACTCGATCGGTGTTTGCACTTTGCCGCGCTTGATCAGATCGGTGTGGGTTTCAAAGATGGAATAGATCTTTTCGGCATTGGGAACTTGCTCTCCCTGGAGCACGCGACGGCGCGCCTGATCGATCACACGGTCTCCCAGTTCACAGTAGTGGCCAATCTCCTTCCGGAGTTCGCTGATAGTCATGTCGGCAACCAAATTCTTGCCACGCGCTTTCCGGGTTTGCTTCACTACCTTTCGTGCGCTGTTCACGACCTCCTCGGTCACTCCGATGAGTTCGCGATATTTCTCGGTTTGTCGTTCATGTCGTTCCTTGGGCGTCAGCCGCTGGATTTCTTGCATGCGACGCCGTGCCGCCCGTGTGCGATTGCGAAACCCTCGAATACGCTGCTGGACGGCCTCCGCGAGGCGGCCGACCAAGCGCGTGACCACGCGTACGACATCCCATAACAATGTGTTGTCGGTCGGATGATGAACGTCGGTCTGTACGACCGTCGAGTCCACGCGAAGTTTCTGGCCATCTTCCAAGCCCAGGTCTACCGCTGCTTGTACCACCAGTTCATTGACGGCCTGCAGCGTCTGGGGAGTCAGCCGGTTAAAGGCACGGTTGAAGGCATCGTGCTTGGGCACCAGCTGGCAGTAGAAATCCGTGAACTGACGCAGCGTGTACCCGTCGGCGATTCTTTCGCGCAGTTCGCGAAAGTCCCAGTTCTTGACGTGCTTCAGGATCAGAGAGCGCAGAACCTGTTGCGGAGTCAACCCCCTGCGACCGGTCCCGGGATTTTTCTGACCTCGTTCCAGATCACGCCGTACGGCCTTGACCATCTCTTCTTGGTCGGTCAGAAAGTCGGAGATGCGCTGCAGAAGTGGCTCCAGCAAAATGCCCTGCTGCAACAACTCCCAATCGGCGAAACTGATCTGCGGCTTCGCAATTCTCGCCACGGTTCACTCTTCCGCTTTTTTCGCGGCCTGGTCCCGCTCTCGTTTCAGAGCTTTGACATAGCGCGGTGCGGCCTGGTGGAGCAGTTCCTGCAGAGCACGCCCGTTGTCCAGACAGCGGCGTACCTCCGGCACGAGTTCTTCGGGAACATAAACAGCAAAACGGCGCCCCTTCAGGCGGCCGTAGAGGACATAACTGGGATGCTGTTCGCCCGATAAGCAAGCAGGGCAGTTCTGGCGAATGCACGGACTGCGTCGCAAGCTGAGCGAGCCAAGAACGGCGGGCCACAGGCCGGCCGTCTGACTCTGGAGCCAGCTCATTACATCGGAGAGAGATTCGGAAGGCTTCGCTTTCATGTGTTATGTGTGCCATAACACACACATGCTTGTCAAGAGAAAAATAAATAATAATGAGGAAAAACTCGCGAACGCCTGATTTGACGTGATATTTTTCGTTTCGCGACAGAAACTAGCTAAGCTAAGCTACAGAGGCTTGAGGGCGATCGTCCTATTTCATCGACAACGAATGTGGTCGGGTCCATAGGCTTGTCCCCACTCGCGCTTCTCGTACTATCCTCGAACACCTGTGACCGCGACTGACGAAATCTCGGGCACGAATTTGCTTTTTAGAATGGATAGACATTCCGGGCGCATATCCGTGAGAATGTTGGCATGAATCAGAGATCGTTGTTTTCTTTGTTCGCCATGTCGGCAAGCTGCGTCCTTCTCACCGTAAACGTTCTGGCTCATACGCACCAGACAGCAAAGAAGCCGAGCTCCGATCCACCAGCCAACCTCGCAAGGACTGACTATCCGGATTGGCCTTACCCGAAGGGTGTGCACGAGTCGCCGAAACCGGACGATGGCCAGCTGTTCCGTATTCCCGGGAGCGCGAAGAGCTACACGGACACACAGATTAATAGGAGCACCAGCACGGTCGATTGGTTTCCGGAGCTGCATCCTGCGCCTCCTGCTGCGGTAATTTCGGGTAAGCAAGGCGCCTACACCGCGTGTGGGCAATGTCACCTCATAGACGGACGAGGAAAGCCCGATACGGCCGACCTTCAGGGGCTGCCGGTCGCCTACTTTCTTCAGCAGCTCGCCGACATGAAGGACGATAAGCGGCATGGTTCCGTGCCGCGCGCAACCGTTAACGACATGATCCCTGTTGCGAAAGCGCTGGACGACGCCGACGCCAAGCTTGCAGCTGAGTACTTTCACTCCGTGCCGGCGGTTAGAAGCGCGCGCGTCGTTGAGACCGATACTGTTCCTGTCACACATCCCGGCCCGCACAACGTACAGCTGGTGGATTCCAGCGGAGCTACAGAGCCAATCGGGCTCCGTATCATCGAGGTGCCTGAGGACGTGAAGCGGACGTTGTTGCGCGATGCCACGTCTGGGTTTATCGCATACGTGCCGAGCGGAAGCGTAAGGAGGGGCGAGTTGCTGGCGAAGACGGGTGATGCTGGCAAGACTCTTCCTTGTGCTTTTTGTCACGGAGACGGCTTGAAGGGAAAGGGAGACCTGTTCCCGCCGTTGGCGGGGCGTTCTGCTACTGCAACAGCGCGGCAACTTTACGACTTCAAGAGCGGCACTCGCGATGGGCGTAATGCCGCTGCTATGAAACCAGTTGTCGCCAATCTTACAGACCAAGACATCGTTGACCTCACTGCTTATATCGCTTCACTGCAGCCGTGAGTTTGGGCCGCCTTGGCTCCTTTTGGGTCGTTGCCAGTTTGTTAATCTTGTTGTATGGTGAGTGTATGGCGCGGATGATTTCGACAACGATTCGCTTGAACAAAGAGGATGTTCGTGCTTTGAAGCGCGCGAGAGCTGCAGGGCACTCCGCTTCGGAATTGGTTCGGAAAGGCCTGCGCGTCGTTGCCTCGCGATACTACACCGGTCGCCGACCACCCACAACTTTACTGTTTGAGTCGACGGACACGAAGCTGGGAGACGAATCCGAGCTGTTTCGGGACCTCGAAGATTGAGAGGCCCGTTCATCGCCGACACGGGAGGGCTCCTCAAGGCTCTCGCCCGCACGCCTGATCACAAACCGACCTTTCCGGAATACCAAACGATTCTGACCACCGCGGCCCTCGTGATAGTACCAGCGCTGGTGCTCGCTGAGGTGGACTACTTCCTCAGAGACAATCGGGCGGCCAAGCGCAAGCTGATCGCCGAGATCTTCGATCCGGCGACCCGCTACGAGTACGAACTGCCGCTGCCTTCCGATCTTGTTCGCGCGCTCGAATTCGACGCCAAGTTCAAAGAGCTCGATCTTGGATTGGTCGACGGCACGGTAGCCGCGCTTACTGAGCGGCGCAAGATCTATCGTGTCCTGACCACCGATCGGCGCGACTTCGCCGCAATTCGCGTAGGCCCGCGCTTCTTACGACCGCTCGAGCTCCTGCCGTAGCGACGCTGTTCGAAGGCCTAAAGTGGAAAAGGACCATGCTGCGTCCATTCCCAAGAAGCGCTCAAACTAGTCTTGGAATTCGTGAACAGGATGCCGAAAGGGCATCGCCGGTTGTGTGCGCCAAAACGTCGGTGTAATGTAAGCCGTTGTGGTCGTGAGTTGCACAATTGGTTGTACAACTGCTGCCGAACAGGAGCACCTTGTCCGGCACAGCGACCTCCGATCCGAACATAAGCCATTGAATCCGAACAACCGGGCGGTGGAACAGGCAATTTGCTAAACCGTTTTAGGGAATAAACACCCTAACGGGGGTTCGAATCCTGGTTCGAATCCCCCCTCTCCGCCAGATTCTTGCCAGCATTGGAGTTAGCGGAATCCCCATGTCGGTTTAGGCGAGTAATTGAGCGGCTCTTTTATCACAGTGTTCTCCCCAACTATCCCAACGGCTGAAAATTTGAGCTGTTTCACAACCGAACGGTCAGCGGACCTCGCGGCCAATCGTATTGATTTAGAAAAACTTCCAGAGCTCTTGCGACAGATTCGGTTCCGGTGCTGTAGGCTGTTTCTTCGGTGCAACGGTCCGCGAAACCGTTGTCTTCGGCCTGGGAGAGGGAATCCAGCCGACCCATCGGCTCAGGGGGGCCGAATGCTCGGGATGTCAAACGCAAATCTGTCGCGCGGAAGTTGTTGAAGGGAAGTTCTTCTGGAGAAGGTGTCCAGAGTTAAAAAGCGCTGTCGTAAAAATGTAGTGAGACGTTAGATTTCCCGCTGGGGGACCGTCGTTAGTGCCTGCAGAACGACTCCATTCTGCCAATGACTTTCGAACGAGATGCGCAACGAGGAGGCCGGCGGTTCGAATCCCCTCTCGTCCACCAGATTTCAAAGGACTTACATTATTTTTGAAAACCGGCTGGTCCTCGTTTTGCCAGCTAACGAGCGCGCCGGGAAGTCCAAGTGATTGCAGCAGCGCACTTTAGCTTGGGAGTGCCTCGTTGACCGCGAGGATGCCCTCCCGTCTGTCACGGAATCGTTAGAAAACACTGTCATTGACCTTGCGAGCGCGGCCGCCGATCTCCACGTACCTCGATCTCGAAACTTCCTACAACTGCCTTGTTTCATCGGGTTCACATCTGCGAGTACCGCATTTACTAGAGTTGAGCCCAGCTAGAACGTTTGGCGAATTGTAGGAGTGTGGTCATCAGAGGCGCGTGCGCGTCCCGTCGTGCCATCGAAGACCATTAACGGAGGTCCTTCAGATCGCTAGGACCCTCACATCTCAACCCCGCGTTATATTTACCGCTGTCGCGGAGCGGGTCCAATAATTCCAACGCCAGTTCAAGTTGAGATTCTTAGCAGCGCAGGGACGAGCGTATGTGTGTTCCACCCACACGTTTTCCGTGTATGCTGGGCCAATTTGTATCTGAGGGGTCCATGGCGATGGAAAGCCAAACAACGCTGGTCACGGAAACGACGCCGACTATACGGGAGGCGGCCCCCGCGGAACCAGAGGCGGGGCGCAACGTCTCAATGGATGCGTATCGCGGGTTGGTCATGCTGCTGATGATGGCGGAGGTGTTGCAGTTTTCACGTGTGGCTGCGGCGTACCCGACGAGCCTGTTCTGGAAAATCCTGGCCTTCAATCAGACTCATGTGGAGTGGTTCGGCTGTTCTCTGCACGACACGATTCAACCGGGCTTCTCTTTCCTAGTTGGTGTGGCACTGCCGTATTCAATTGCCAGCCGCATCGCGAAGGGTGCGCGCTTCACGGAATTATTCGAGCACGCGCTGTGGCGTTCATTGGTACTGGTTGCGCTGGGCGTATTCCTCCGCTCGATGGACCAGTCCATGACCTATTTTACGTTCGAGGATACGCTCTCGCAGATCGGGTTGGGATACCCCTTACTGTTCCTGCTCGGATTCCGTTCATCGGAATTGGGATGGGCGAAGCGGGCATTCGCTGCGCTCTGCTTAGTTCTCTTGGGATATTGGCTGGTGTGGGCCCTATATCCCGCGGCACCCCCGAATTATGACTGGCAAAGCGTGGGTGTTTCAGCGACGTGGAACGCCCAGCACAACTTCACAGGATTCGCAGGGCACTGGAACAAGAACTATAACTTCGGAAACCACTTCGACCAGTGGTTCCTGAACCTGTTTCCGCGTGAAAATCGCTTCGAATACAACTCGGGCGGATACCTCACGCTGAGTTTCATTCCCACGCTGGGCACGATGATCCTAGGTCTGATTGCGGGACGCTGGTTGCGCGAATCCCGGCCCAACATCCCCATGAAGAAGTTGCTGATTGCCGGTATGTCGGGGATTGTGTTGGGATTGGCGCTGCATTACTCGCACCTTTGCCCCGTGGTGAAGCGGATTTGGACGCCGTCCTGGACCATCTTCAGCGGAGGCATCTGCTTCTTGTTCCTGGCCGCGTTCAGTTGGGTGATTGATGTGAAGGGTTTGAAAAAATGGGCCTTCCCGCTAGTGGTCATCGGCATGAACTCCATCGCTGCATACTGCATCGCTCACTTCACGGAAGGGTTTCTGGAGAGCACCTTCCGAATTCACCTGGGTCCGAGTTTCTTTCAGTTCGCCGGCGCCAGGCTGCAACCATTTTTTCAGGGCGCGGCGATTCTGCTGTGCTATTGGCTGGTGCTGTTTTGGATGTATCGGCGGAAACTGTTCCTGAAGATCTAGGGCCTGAAATCCAACAAATGCAGTTGCGACCCTCTCGCGGACTAGAAGTCCACAAGCGTTCACTAGCGCAAACGAGTCTGGTGCCGATGCGTATGGAAGGCAGAAGGCAGCTACGCTTTGCGCGCTTTCTGTGAAGTCTAGCAAGCGCGGAGGATCTGCTGATGCAATGAAACGATCTTAGCCCAAACCAACTGACTGCTGAGTTGCGCGGAGGTCCTTCATAAGCAGCATGAGTTGTTTGGGATCAAGCGGTGAGGGTTCAAATCCGAATTTTCTGTAGAAGGCCACAGCGTCTTCGTCGATGGCGTGAACCAACATCGCCCTAGCCCCGATCGCATCGGCTGCGGTCATAGCTCGCGACAATGCGTCAACCAGCATAATCCTGCCAAGCCCTCCTCCGTGTTCGGTGCGGTCAACCGCAAGGCGCGCAAGCAAAATGACGCCAATCGGATGTTTTGCGAGTCCTTTTGCGATGCGTGCAGGTGATTCTTCGCTACGGACTGAGCCTGCAGAGAGCGAGTAATAACCGACAACCTTACCGGCCCGATGAAGGACGTAGGTGCGAGCCGAGTCATTCTGTTGGTCTGTGAGGGCGAATCGGCGGAGCCAATCATTAAGAGACGATTTTCCGCAGTCAAACGATGAAGGGTCATGATCCTTCGTCAGCTTTTCAATGGCCAAAAGAGGTTCTTTATTTTCGGTCGGCGAACTGCTCGTCACTTCTGAGACTCGCGCTCTAGAATGCCAGTTTCGGAAAAAAGGCGAGCTAACTCTGGTTTTATCTGAGCCGGTCTGTCGAGGGCCTCGACAAACGTCTTCCACTGTTTAGGCGAAGCGATGAACTCGCGTTTGTCGGCAAGCACGCGTTCTGCCTGCAAACAGGCGCTATCCAGGATAAAGTTCGTCACACTAAGGCCAGTCGTTTCGGCCCCAGTACGCCGGGTTTGTTACTCATGTTGCTTTTTTTGCGCACTTTCGATGTCCATAGAAGAATGAGGATGGAGGGCACTGCTGAGACGGATGCGACTGGCTGAGACTCGGCCTTAAACAACAGAAAATACGGGTTTACGAATGAAGTGCCAGAAAACAAGAGAGTTGCGGAAAAAGGAGCAGTATAATCCCCTCTCCGCCACAACAGCGCCGATGACTATCTGAAGGTACATCACCTCGGCCAATCAGAAGCCGACGTCACAGAAGGCTCGGGCGGCATCTGGTTGAAGACCGACGGCTACGCAATGATCACCGGTTGGCGCTTGGTGATCCGCCCAATCACTGGTTGTATGAGGGGGCAATGCCGGTAACCGGGAGGCCAACTATTCGCAGCGCAATGCGACCATTGGATCGATTCGCATAGCGCGGCGCGCAGGAATCAAGCACGCCAAAATTGCGACGCCAAGTAACAGCGCCACAACGAGCGCAAATGTCATTGGATCTGTGGGCTTCACCGCAAAGAGTATGCTGGCCAGGAAACGTGTGAGCGCCAGCGAGGCTACAACTCCGAGAACTGTTCCGACGACAATGAGAAGGAATTCCTCCCGCACCAGGAGACCGAGCACCTCGCTGGATTGTGCTCCGAGCGCCCGGCGAATGCCAATCTCACGGGTGCGCTGCGAGACGCTGTACGCAGTAACGCCATATATCCCGACCACCGAAAGCGCCAATGCGATTGCGGCAAAGGCGCCGATCAGAATCAACGTCAATTTCCTGTTTTGCACCGAAAGGCCCACATAGTTTTCGAGCGGCGTGATGCGCGAAATTGGCTGCGTTGGATCGATGGAGTGAATGGCTTCTTGTGCGGCGGAGGAAATCGCTGCGGGAGCGCCGAGGGTGCGAATTACAAAGGTCATCAGGCCATCGGGAAATGGCCACTGCTGATGAGGGATGTACATCTGCATGTCGGGAACCGAATCGAGACCAACGTGGTGCACATCTCCGGTGACGCCGACTACTGTCCACCACGGCTTATCCACGCCGCCGAGCTTTACTCGCTTGCCGATCGGATCTTCGCCGGGCCACATGCGGCGTGCCGTGGTTTCGCCGATCAGCAGGACTTGGAGCGCAGTAGCTGTGTCGGCGGGAGAAATGTCACGGCCACGAAGCAAGGGAATGCGCATGGTTTCGAGGAATCCCAGAGTGATGCAGTAGCGTTCGGCGCTAGGGTCTTCTTCGGGGTTGGGGTGCATTTTACCTTCCGCGTGAAAACCGTACCTGTCAATGTTCCCGGCTAGAGGAATCTGACTAGCGGCACCGGCAGATTGCACGCCGGGCAACGCGCCAAGGCGCGCAACGGCGTCGGCAAAATATTGACGCAGGATTGTGTTGTCATTGAAGCGCTGGCCGAGAACCGAGGTTTGCATCGACAGCACGTTGGCGGGATCGAATCCCGGCGAGATCACGAGCAAGCGGCTCAAGCTGCGTAGCAGAAGGCCCGCGCTTATCAGCAGGGTCAGGGAAAGAGCAACTTCGGAGACGATCAGCAGCCCGCGCAAGCGGCGGCCGGTGACACTCCCGCTGGCGCGTGTGCCCTCCTTCAATGAATCGTGCACGTCCGTTTTCGACAGGCGGCACGCGGGCGCAAGACCCGAGGAGATACCAATGAGCAAAGCAACACCAACAATGAATAACAAGACTCGCCAATCGAGATGCACTTGATCGAGGCGCGGCAGATCGCCGGCGCCGAGAACCGCCAGCACTCTGGGCGTCCAGTAAGCGGGGATGAGTCCTGCTGCGGCGCCCAGCAGTCCGAGAACGCAGTTTTCCACGAGCAGTTGGCGAATGATCCTGACGCGCGGCGCACCCAGCGCTGTACGCACGGCAACTTCACGTTCGCGATTGGTCGCGCGCGCGAGGAGCAGGTTGGCAAGATTCGCGCACGCCACCAGCAACACGAAAGAGACGGCCCCGAGCAGGATGTAGAGTGACGCGCTGGCGGGCCCGAGTAGCTGTTCGTGGATGGGGGTGAGAATTACACCGGCATCATCATAATCTTTGGGATATGCCTTCGTCAGCGCGTCGGAGATTGTGTCCATTTCGGCGTTGGCTTGGGTGAAGGCGACGCCGTCATGGAGTCGCCCAATCGCGACCAGGTGATGGCAAGTGCGACAAGCCCAGGGCTGCGAAACGTCGTAGCCGAGCACCCGCCAGATTTCCACGGTGCCCCCGCGCGGCTCCTGGCTCATCAAGGATTGGTAGCTCGAAGGCAAAATACCGGCCACGATGTACTGGGTTGCGTTCATGTTGATGGGCCTGCCGACGATGTTAGGGTCAGAGTTGAATTTGCGCTGCCACAGCGAGTGGCTAAGAATTACCACTTTGTTGGCGTTGGGAGCATCCTCTTCCGGCAGGAAATCGCGCCCGATTTCAGGGTGGATGCCGAGCGTGCGGAAATAATTGCTGGTGACACGGAGGCCGTTGAGCTGTTCGGGCTCGCCGACTTGCAGCACAGGCTGCCAGGAACTGTAAATGGCGAGTTGCTCGAAACTTTTATTCTGAGCTTTCCAATCGAGGTAGGTGGCGTAGCCGACGTTTTCAGCGGAGCCGTCGCGGCTTTTTTCCCACACCATCGTGAGGCGGTCCGGGTTGCGATACGGGAGCGGCCGCAGCAAGACTCCGTTGACCAAACTGAAGATCGCAGTGTTCGCGCCGATGCCGAGGGCAAGGGTCAGCATAGCGACGGCGGTGAAGCCGGGAGACTTGCGCAGGATGCGCAGGCTGTACCGAACGTCCTGCGCGAGGTGCTCGAACCATTCCCAGCCCCACTCCATGTGGCTTATTTCCCTCAACACGGTTACGTTGCCAAACCGACGCCGGGCCGCGGCGCGAGCGTCATGTTCCTGCAGGCCCCGCTCCAAATGTTCCTGCTGGCGCATTTCAAGATGCAGGCGCATCTCCTCTTCGAGGTCCGCGTCGAATTGGCGCCGATGCGCCAGCATCCACATCCGTCTTCCGAGTTCACGTAGCCAGTTCACGAAGGAACTCCCTTCAGACCGCCTCAATCACCCGCGTGATCGCCCCGATGACGCGTTCGAACTGAGTTGTCTCAAGAGCAAACTGTTTGCGTCCGGCCGAAGTCAACTGATAGTACCGAGCGCGGCGGTTGCCAGCCGTTGTACCCCACTTCGCAGTCACCCAGCCTTTAATGAGCATCCGTTGTAACGCCGGGTAGAGGGAGCCTTCTTCAACTTGGAGGACCTCGTCCGACGTCTGCTGAATCGAATTGGCGATCTCATATCCGTGCATCTCGCCGGATCGCGCGAGGGTTTTTAAAATCAACAGATAGAGTGTTCCCGGAGGAATCTCGTCTGAGTGCAAATGAGCACCTCCTGACATAGTTAGACTATGCCAGTGTCGAATGTTTAGCAGTCTCTGTCAAGGAGGATCAGCCGTGGTTCCCGGGTTCCACAAAAGAAACGGCCTTGCGGGAAGCGAAGCGCGATTCCTCGTCGGCAAACCTTAGCTTGGGATTACTTCCCACTTGCTCGTCAACCGCCAACCATCGGCGGCGATATCCAGAGAAGGAACCGACCTCGCACGACCGAACTCTACGAATTACGGCGTCAGCGTTATACAATCCAGCAACCAATAATCTCGAGAACGGCCTAAAACTGGAGGCTGTCATGTGCAGAGGTAAATCCATCGCGCGAAATCTGGCGCACGCGGCGATCGTGAACCTGTTGCTGATTGTCAGCTGCTGGGCGCAGAAGCCCGAGGGCGCTCAGGGTGCCGCGCCTCAGTTGCCGGCGGACATTCCTGGCGATGCCGAGCGCTATTCCGTGTTTCTTAAGGGAAACCTCGCAGGACAGCAGGCAATTTGGAAGGCGCCCGACGGTAGTCTGCGTATATTTTTTCAATTCAACGACCGCGGACGCGGGCCCAAAACCTCGAGCATTTTGAAGCTGGATGCGAAAGGTGTCCCGGTGGCCGAAAGCGTCGAGGGCAACGACTATCTGAAATCCCCGGTTCACGAAACCTACACGCTCGATGGCGGCAAAGCTAGATGGAAAAGCAACGTCGAGGAGGGCGAGAAAAAGCTGGCTACGCCGGCAGTGTATGTGTCGATCAACGGCGCACCCGTGGAATTGGGTGTCCTCGCGCAAGTGGCGCTTGGCAATGGCGGCAAGGTGGCTTTGTTGCCGGAAGGTGAAGCAAAGGCAGAGCGGCTTGCCGAAATCGATGTCGAAGCTGCTGGCCACAAAAAGCGCGTAGCCATGATTGCCATCACGGGGCTGGACTTCTCACCCAAGTACGTTTGGCTCGACGAACACCGCGCATTTTTCGCCTTGTTGGATGAATGGCTCAGCGTTATCCCGGAAGGTTGGGAAGCGGCTGAGAAGCCGCTGCGGGCTGCCCAGGATGAAGCCAATCAGGCGCGCGCGGCGGAGCTCGCAGGTAAGCTGGCTCATCGGGTGCTGAACGGAGTCTTGTTCGTGCATGTGAACCTCTTCGATTCCCAGTCAGGCGAGATTCTGAAGGACCGAAGCGTGGTGGTTGCCGGCAACCGCATCGTTAACGTAGGGCCTTCCGATCAAGTCGCTGCGCCAGCCGGAGTCGAAGTGATCAACGCGGCTGGCAAAACACTGCTGCCCGGTCTTTGGGATATGCACGCCCATGTCGGCGACAACGATGGCCTGCTGAATCTGGCCGCAGGGGTCACTACTGTCCGCGACCTTGGGAATGACGCCGATTTGCTACTGGCCCGCCGCAAGCGAATCGAGGAAGGCAAAGAGTTGGGAACGCGCATCGTCTTGGCCGGACTGATGGACGGTCGTGGTCCTTTCCAGGGTCCAACCAAAGTCCTCGTGTCCACTGAAGCCGAAGCTCGTGCGGCGGTTGATAACTACAAACGGCTTGGATTCGTGCAGATCAAAATCTACAGCTCGGTTAAGCCCGAGCTAGTGCCCGCGATCATTGACGAGGCTCACAAAAACGGACTTCGCGTCAGCGGGCACATCCCCGCCGAAATGACCGCCGCGCAATGCGTCGAACTCGGATACGACGAAATCCAACACGTCAACTTCCTGATTCTGAATTTCATGCCCGAAATCAAAAACACCAATACCATTGCTCGCATCATCGAACCCGCAAAACGCGGGGCCGATCTCGACCTCAGCTCTCCCAAGGTTCAGTCCTTCATCAAGTTGCTTCAGGACCACCACACCAAGCTCGATCTTACGCTGAGCATTTTCGAAGATCAGTACCTCAGTCGAGCTGGTCAAATTCCTCGTGGCTTCCAACCCGTCGCAAGCCGCTTGCCTACGCAAGTTCGCCGTCATCTGCTCTCCACGGGCCTAACTCCGCCCGAAGGAATGGACGAGACGTACCACAGGTCGTTCGCCAAGATGATGGAACTTGCTGGCCTGCTCTACCGTTCCGGAATTCCGATCGAAGACGGCACGGACTCTATGCCTGGATTCGCCCTGCATCGTGAACTCGAGCTCGACGTCCAGGCTGGCATACCCACATACAAAGTTCTGCAGAATGCCACGCTTAACGCCGCTCGCATTATGAACCTGGACGGTGATCTCGGTTCTATTGCCGCCGGGAAACTCGCTGACGTCACCCTCGTGAATGGCGATCCCGTGGCAAACATTAGCGACATCAGAAAGACAGCTTTGGTGATGAAGGACGGCGTCCTATATAGACCTGAGGAGCTTTACTCCGCGGTTGGTGTGGCGCCGTAAGTAATTCCCCAGCACTGGGCAGCTCCAAGACCGGATTTACGGGAAGCATGAGGCCAGGATCTGGATGGATGGTCGGCAACCCTTCCCTAATCGGTAACGTAAGGTTTGCCCCTGACTCGCTTAGAACTCAAGTTTTGTTCGGTGAGTGAACTGATTAGCCAGTTGTAGAAGTAACAATTGCACCACACAGCAAAGAGCCAATCCATGCGCACTGTTGGCCCAGTACGCTCTATATCCGTAAGCGTCAATCGCAGGCCATCTTGACGTAGTGTAGTTGACTATGCTGCTCGGCGTGAAGTTCCAGTGGGCTCCGCGGCGAGGTTCCAAGGAAGCAGTTCTTCGATGCGGTTGATGGGATGATCGG
>Ga0210400_10001430_pt1 | contig 23762 bp, 3 predicted proteins | sample IncBWH26MmetaG_FD_155456 | JGI IMG/M metagenome (GOLD analysis project Ga0210400, IMG submission 155456) | Forest soil microbial communities from Barre Woods Harvard Forest LTER site, Petersham, Massachusetts, United States - Inc-BW-H-26-M | ecosystem: Environmental > Terrestrial > Soil >...
ATTGCAGGTACAACGCCAGTTCACTGCTTCTCTCGTACAGCTCCTGGTAACTTAACTCCTCATCCCCCAGCACCACCGCCGTCTTCTCCCCATTCCGCTTAACCTGTTCCACAAACAAGTCATGTATACATTTCTCCCGCGGATAATCCACTTCCGTCGCGTTAAACTCCACCAGAACCTGCTGCTTTTCTGCGTCGCTTAGATACTCCAGGTCCCCAATCCTGGCTCCTGGCCGGGCGGTGAGGGCCTGGCATAAGGCCCTAAAATGTTCTCCCAGCCTCTCCATGGTCTGCGGCTTGTACAGCGCCGTGCTGTATTCGATTAATCCAGCCAGTCCTTCTCCCGTCTCCGTAAACTCAACCGTTAGATCAAATTTACTGATCTCCCTCTCCAGCGGATACTCCTGAATACGCTCGTCCAGCCTTCCCATATCCGCGTTTTGCAGGATGAACATCACTTGAAACAACGGACTGATCGCCATGTTGCGGCGCGGCCTCACCATGTCCACCACTTTTTCAAACGGCGCATCCTGATGCTCGTACGCTTCCAGACACGTCTCTTTCACCTGCGCTAAGAACGAAGCAAACGTTTCTTCTCTCTCCACCTGGCTGCGCAACGCCAGCGTGTTCACGAACATCCCGATCAGTCCTTCCGTTTCTCCATACTGCCGGTTCGCAATCGGACTCCCAATGCAGATATCGTTCTGCCCCGTATAGCGATACAACAACACCTTGAATGCAGCCAGCAGCACCATATACAGCGTGGCCCCTTCATTCTGGGCCAGAGTTTTCATCTCTTCTGTTAGTTGTGCACTCAGTGTGAATCCGTATGTCGCTCCGGCAAAATTCTGTACACTCGGCCTCGGGTAATCGGTTGTCAGTTCCAGACTCTCCGCCACCCCTCCCAGTTTCCTTTGCCAGTACGCCAGTTGCTGCTTCAGGACCCCGCCCTCTTCCAGCCATCTTCTCTGCCACACACTGTAATCGGCATACTGCACCGGCAGTGCCGGCAACTCCGGTCGTCGCCCTTGCCGCAACGCCTCCCCGATCTCCCCCAGTTCCTTGATGAATACTCCCAGCGACCATCCATCGCTGATGATGTGGTGCATGTTGAGCACCAGTATGTGTTCCTGCTCTCCCAGTTTGATCGCTATGCCTCGAAGCAGCGGGCCTCGCGCCAGATCAAACGGCTTCGCTGCGTCGCTGCGACAGATCTCTTTAACTTTGTTCTCTCGCTCTTCCCCGCCTGGGTCGCTACTGAGATCGATGCGCTCTAGTTGGAACTCCACCCGGTCCAGAATCAGCTGCTGCGCCTGCCCATCTTCGCTGGGAAACAACGTGCGCAGATTCTCATGCCGCGCGATGATCACATTGAACGCCTCCTCCAGCTGCTTCACATCCAGTTCTCCCCGGATGACCACCGCTCCCGCTATGCTGTAGCCGGCACTGTCAGGCTCCAGTTGCTCGATAAACCATAACCGCTCCTGGGCAAAGCTCAGCGGCAGCCGCTCTATCTGCGTTCGGTCCACCCGGCTTATCGCAGGAATCCTGCTCTTTTTCGCCTTGCCTGCCACTCCCGCCAACTGCGCAATACTGGGTTGTTCAAACAGAGCTTTCAGCGGCAGCTCTATGTCCATCCGGCTGCGGATCTTCGCGATCAGTTGCGTCGCCAAAAGTGAATGGCCGCCCAGTTCGAAAAAATCGTCATTGACCCCGATCTTCTCTCCTTCACGATGCAGCACCTCCGCCCAGATATCCACCAGCTGTCTTTCCGTTTCATTGCGCGGAGCCACGTACTCCCGTCCCGACGTTATCCTGGCCTCGATCAACCCCAGCGCCCGGCGATCCACTTTCCCGTTCGGACTCAACGGGATCACCGCCAGGCTCACGAACCCCGCCGGCATCATATACTCCGGCAGCGTTCGCAACACATGCGCCCGCAACTCCTCATTCCCCAGCTCCACCATGTGTTCTGCTGTCGTCTCTTTCGCCCGGTAAAAAGCAATCAGTTGTTTGTCTGCTTCCTGCCCCCGGGCAACCACCACACTCTCTCTTATCCTGCCGTGTTGGTTGAGACAGGCTTCTATCTCCCCCAACTCTATCCGGAAGCCCCGGATCTTCACCTGCGTGTCCATCCGGCCCAGATACTGTATGTTGCCGTCACCCAGCCACCGCGCCAGGTCTCCCGTCTTATACATCCGCGTTCCCGGCCGGAACGGGTTGCCCACAAACTTCTCCTGCGTCAACTCCGGCCGGTTCTGATACCCGCGCGCCAGTCCATCCCCCGCGCTATGCAACTCCCCCGCCACCCCAATCGCCTGCGGCCGGTTCTCCCCGTCCAGAATATAGATTTGCGTGTTATCTATCGGCGCACCAATAGGAACAAATGGATAATCCAGCCGCGAACAGTCATAGGCGGTCACATCGATCGCCGCCTCCGTTGGTCCATACAGGTTGTGCAACACAGCATTGGGAAATCTCGTCTTGTAATCGTCAACACATTTTCTGTCCAGCGCTTCTCCGCTGCAGAATATCTGTTGCACACTGCTGCACTCTCCCTCCGCATTCTCCAGAAAGCTACGCAGCATGGAGGGAACAAAATGCAGCGTTGTCGCCTTTGTCTTGTTGATCAGGCTTTCCAGATAACCTACGTCTTTGTGCCCTTCCGGAACAGCGAACACCAGCCTTGCTCCCGTCATCATCGGCCAGAAAAACTCCCACACAGAAACATCAAAGCTGTACGGCGTCTTCTGCAACACCACATCATCCCAGGTCAACCGATAACTCTTTTGCATCCAGTTGATCCGATTCACCAGCGCTCCATGTTCCACCAGCACACCTTTCGGTTTACCGGTTGAACCTGACGTATAGATCAGGTAACAAAGATTGTGAGATTTAACCTCCTCACGCAACTCAACCTGGTTTCCTCTTAAACCCGCACTGCACTCACTGATTTCCTCCCACTGTGTATCGAGCGCTACTACCCGGGTGTTTGGCGCCAGGAAAGTGCTGATCTTATGGCTGAACTTTGCCTGCGTCAGTACCACTGTTGCATGGCTGTCCTGCAGCATGTATTCCAGCCGCTCATCCGGGTACGCCGGGTCCAGCGGCACATAGGCGCCGCCTGCCAGTAATATCCCCAGCAACCCCACCATCATCTCCAGCGACCGCTCCACACACAATCCAACCACGCTGTCCGGCTTCACCCCCAGCGATTGCAGGTACAACGCCAGTTCACTGCTTCTCTCGTACAGCTCCTGGTAACTTAACTCCTCATCCCCCAGCACCACCGCCGTCTTCTCCCCATTCCGCTCAACCTGTTCCACAAACAAGTCATGTATACATTTCTCCCGCGGATAATCCGCTTCCGTCGCGTTGAACTCCACCAGAACCTGCTGCTTTTCGTGTTCTGTCAAGAAGGAATATTCATGGAGAAAAAGATCCGGACTTTCGCTGGTCGTTCTCAGCAACGCACAGTATTGCTCAAGAAAACGTCTCGCCGTATCTTGTCGATATAAGCCAGGGTTGTATTTGAGATGCACACTCAATGTTGTCTCTCTCTCAAACACCTCCAGGCCGAGGTCAAAATCTCCTTCCTGACTAACGCCAGGCATAACTTCTATATACAACCCTTGTTGCTGTAACAACGTTGTAAAGTCTTCAGGTTTTATGAAATTCTGGTAGGCATATGCGACTTGAAAGACAGGGTTTTTTTCTGTCTGTTTCAGTCTCAGCTTCTCCAGCATCAGCGGAAACGGATAACTGGAATGGTAGAGAGCATCCAGCATGGCGCATTGAATTCTTCGCAGGAACCCGCTCAGCTTAATCTGCGCCTCGCAACGCGTGCGAACAGGAACCATGTTAATGAAATAACCCACTTCACCCGCAAACTTTTGCTCACTGCGGCCCATAACCGGCATACCGATGATGATGTCTTCCTGGCCCGTATACCGATGCAGTAGAAGTTGGAACACCGCAAGAAAGATCACCGAGGGCGACAAAGAATGCGTCTTACTGAAAGCTTGAACCGAGCGGCACAAATCGTCCGGTAAATCCTCAACAAGCCTCTCTCCCTCAAAACTTGCTGATACCGGCCGGGCCAGGTCGGGAAGCAACTCAATTGCCGGCAGCTCGCCTTCAAGTTGCTTCTGCCAATAACGGGCGTGCGCTACACCTTCGGGTGAAGCCAGCATCTCTTCTTCCCACGCGACGAATTGGTGATAACCAGGAAGATCATGCAACAGACGAACGGGCTTGTTTTCGCAACACTGCTGATAAAACTCGACAAGTGATCTCAACAGGATCATGGCCGATGTTCCATCGAAAACAAGATGATGGACTGTGAGCAGAAGCACAGGTTTCTGTTTGTCCCGTGTAAACAAATCAACTCGAGTCAGGGGCCCTCGATTTAGGTCAAACGGTTCCTTCGCTCGTTTCCTTAAAAAGACAATCAGTTGCTGATCGTCCATAAACTCGAGTGCATGCTGCCGGATTGTTGTTTTGCAATCATCATCCAGAAGATGGTAGAAACCACTTTCTTTCTCTATCACCCTCGCGGTAAGAATCGGGAATTGCTCCAGCACGCACGCCCATGCTTTGGCGAGAGCCTCTTGATTGACTTCGCGGTTGATCGTAAGACAAAGAGGTACGTTGTATGCACTCAGTCCGGGATGCAGCTTGTGCAGAATGTAAAGGCCTTTCTCACCTGACGACAGAGCAAACTCTTTTACCTTCCTGGAAAGACGCTGATAAGGCTGCGCCTGTTGCGGCTTTCTTCTGCTCTCGAATAGGGCGATGATGGCAGACCTGTGCTTAACAATGCCGTGGCGTATCTCATCCGTTAGCATCCCTTTTTGGGCATAGCACTTCAATTCGTCGGCCTCAGCCGACAACTTGATGCCCTTGCTTGCCAAGCTGTTGAGAAATTCGATTGCTAGGTCCATGTGAGCCTCGGTCAAAATGTCACTTTCTCGTACCCGTCATCCAGTGACACTTCCTGCCACCACACTTCTTCCGGGACGTGCGCACCATTACTTTCAGCCGATGATGCTGGGACTTCAGTTTGCTCATGCAAGGACGGGCCTGGACGGGGTGAAGAGTCTTTCGTCCTGATCACGGTGAGTGCGTCAACCTTCGCTGGATACGTGGCAATCAGGTATGCCGCCAGGCTTTGAATGTCCCTATACTCGAAAAGTGCGCTCGGATTCAGGCTCTCGTTCAGCAAGCCGTTAACCTTGTGAACAAGGGCTGTAATCGCAAGCGAAGAGAGCCCTAAGTCAAAATAGCTCATATTCGTAGCAATGCTTTCGATGGGCTTGTGAAGGTGAAGCGCGGTTTCTTGCCTTAAAAACAGTTCTATTTTTTCCTCGGCTTCCATGAGAACAATCTGGGTGCCGTTGGTCACCGGGAGTAGCTCCTCAGAAAAGAGCCATCTCGGCTCCGCCACGAACTCCGTCACTGCGCCATCGTGCTTAAGTTTTGCCGAATTGGTATGTGTCTGGGGTAAGGGCTGAGATGTGACAGCGGGGGCCATGGCCTGTGTTCTTGCGGTAGTGCCAGTAGCGACCCAGTATCTTTCCCGGGCAAAAGGATACGTTGGCAGCGGTATTCTTCTGGAAGCTGGAGAAAACAGTGCCCGGTACTCCAGAGCATATCCTTTGACGTACAGCTCAGCGATGGCCGCCAGATTTTCCACGTAGCTGGCTGCGTCGGTGGCATTCCTGCATTCCTGAATACAGTAGTTGCCGAACTTCTTCAGCGAAACATTTTCTCGTACCCTGCTCTCCTGGATCTCAGACACATAGACCTGGTTCGCCGAACCCGTTTCCTCCCATTGCTTGAGCAGTTGAACCAGTTCTTCCTGGCTGCGGGCCACACAGGACAGGCGATGGCTCAGATGCATTCGCCCCACCAACAGACTGAAGCTCACATCGTTCATCGACAAACCGGCTGTGCCCCTGAGCCGGCCGGCAAGATTGTGCGCCTGTTGCTGCAATTGCTCATGCGTTCGCGCTGACAAGACCACCATATAGCCCGGCGACTCCACGTTCACTCGCTCCACCAATGGCGCTTCTTCAAGGACCAGATGCGCGTTGGTCCCGCTGAACCCAAATGAGCTGACCGCTCCCCGCCGTTTCTGCTTGTCTTCCACCTTCCATTCCTGCAATTGCGCATTCACGTAAAACGGGTTCGATGGGAAATCGATCGCCGGATTGCTCTTCTGAAAATGCAGACTGGCCGGAATTTGGCCATGCTTCAACGACAGCAACAGCTTCAGAATACCCGCGACCCCGGAAGCCGGCCCGGTATGCCCGATATTGGTTTTCACCGTGCCGATGGCGCAGAATTGCTTCTTGTCCGTGTATTCACGGAAGGCACGGCTGATCGCCAGGCACTCAATCGAATCCCCCACGATGGTCCCGGTCCCGTGCGCCTCAATCACTTGAATCGTCTCAGGGTGGATCGCGAAACGGTCATAGACCAGCCGCTCCAGTTTTTCCTGGGCGCGGGCGTTGGGCGCGATCAGCCCATTCGATGTTCCATCCTGGTTGATGGCGCTTCCCACTATCACTCCGTGAATGAAGTCTCTGTCCCGTACAGCCTCCCCCAGCCGTTTCAGCACCACCACTCCCACACCTTCTCCGGGCACAAAACCATTGGCCTCCGCGTCAAAGCTGCGGCATTCGCCATCCGGAGAAAGCATGTGCGCTCGATTCGCCACGTGATAGAAAGCCGGCGTAGTATGCAGGCAGATTCCCCCGGCTAAGGCCATGTCCATTTCACCCGACCACAGCCCCTGGCACGCCAGATGCACGCTCACCAGAGAACTGGAGCAGGCCGTGTCCACCGCGATCGCTGGCCCCTGAAGATTCAGATGGTAGGCCAGCCGGGCCGGAATTATGGATTGCGAATTACCCCAGAAGGCGTAGGCCGGAAGCTCTCCCCCCAGAAGCGTGCCGTACCCGGAAGTTCCGCAACCCACATAGATGCCACACTGCATCTCATTCACGCTGCTCCCGGCGTAGCCCGCGTCTTCCAGCGCTTTCCATGATTCCTCAAGAAACAAACGCTGCTGCGGGTCCATGAAAACGGCTTCAGCCGCTGATATCCGGAAGAAGGACGGATCAAATCGATCGATGGACTCGATGAAGCTGCCCTGCGAGCAAAATCCATTCCCCTCCGCCCCGGTCGTGACACAATCGCTCGCCTCCCACCGCGACACCTTTCCGATCAGGCTCTTTCCTTGTTCCAGATTCTCCCAGAACTCATCCAGAGATTCCGATCCCGCGAACCGTCCGCTCATCCCAATGATGGCGATTGGCTCCACACCTGTTTTCTCCCGCTTGCTCTCCTCCGGATGAACAAAACTCGTTTGTGTCCCTGTTGCAGCGATGGTTTCGCTCTTGATGAAACGCGCCTTCCGCTCTTCACCCGCCCCGGTCGAAACGTTTTGCGCAGATTCACCCTTCGGCCCAGTGCTCTGGACCTGCCCCAGGTGGCCCGCAATCACGCCCGGCCAGGTGGTCCCGATATACTGGGCCAGTTGCTCCACCGTGCTGTGCTCAAACAGCGCCATGGTTTCCAGTTCAATCCCCAGCGTCTCATTGATGCTGCGGATCAGATCCACCCCAATGATGGAATCCACTCCATACTCTGCCACTGGCGCATCGTGGCTGATTCTGCCCGCTTCGATCTTCAGTGCCCCGGACAGCTTCTCCACCAGCACCTGTTTTATATAGTCATTTCCTATCTGGCTCGGCAATTGAGCCTGCCTGGGAGCTGCGTTCTCTTTCCGGCCGTTCTGGGCTCCCGCCAGTTCCGCTGCCTTCTTATCCGCAGGATTAACTTCCGTCGGCCGCGAGGGCAACTCCTTAACCAGTGATTGCCGCACCCATCCGTTACTGCAGGCGGCAACAATCTGCTGACCCAACTTGTGTGCTTCCAGGGCAGGAAAGAAAATTGCTTCAAACCCTTCTTCCTCGAGTAACTCACGCCACTTCTCAGTAGAGAGGCCTGGGCTGCCGGGCAAGCGCAACGCGGTATCCTCATTCAGCCACCAACCTTCCAGCAAACCGAAGGTCAAATGGTTAAACAGCGACCACGTACTGATTTCATTGAGCAGCAGGACACCCTGGTTCTTCAACACTGCCTTGGCATTGCGCAATGTTTCCCTGATATTAGGCGTTGCGTGCAGCACGTTGGCGGCAATGGCCACGTCATAATGACCGGCCGTGATTGACTGAACCGCCAAAGGCCTGGAAACATCAAAGATCGAAGTTGTCAGTGCGGGGTATTGAGGCTTGAAATGTTTCTCCGCGTACATCAGAAATGCCTTGGAGACATCCGTGTAGCGATACTCCTCGACTGGGAAATGTTGCATGACAGGCAGCAGCTTTGTAGTGGTGCCGCCTGTGCCCGCTCCGATTTCAACGATGCGAATCTTCCGATTCTTGTCCGGCGCCAATTGCTGTTCGATGCAGGAGACCAGCGTGTCACTAAGCGTTTCGTTGAAGTAGTCCGCCAGCACGTTGCCGCGATAAATGCCTTCCACTAACTGCATCGATGAATTCGGGAAGATAGCATCGGTCGCGCGCTGTTTCCCGCTCAAGATTCCTGGCAGGGCCTTTAAACATGCTTCAAATAAAGCAATCTGCGCCTGCAGGTTAGGATTGGCTGCCCACACGGACCTTTTGCTGTCCCACTCAGCCCACAAATCAGCAAGCCCTTTCACTTCTCGGACAAATGTCAGATCGGCGGCAAGCATGTTCTGCTCTTGTAAATAGCGAATGCTGCTGGTTAGCCAGCGCTCATAATAAGGTGCGGGCTGTTTCTCCAGTGTCAGGTCGGCGATCTTGTGAATTCCATTGCTGAAGAGCCCTAATGACTTGAGGCTGGACGCAAAAATCTCAGTCGCCAACTCACTCATTTCCGCGCTTGGCAGTTCTCGTTCCAGGACAGCCATAGATTTGCTCGATGGTCTTTGCGCCAACGCTGCTTCTAATTCCGGCAAAACGGACGATGCCTCTTTTGGAAAATGCGTGATGGTTGCCGAAAGGCGAAGGCCTGCCGTCGCTTCACTGTTGAGGGTCTTGATCAAGGCGATTTGACGAACTTCAGAGTTGATCAACTCCTCTAAGGAAGCCATACCTTCGTGCGCTTCGATGGATCCAATACCCATCCGGCGCATGAGTTCGTTATGAGATTCATCTGCTACGACGCCGACGCTCCCCCAATATCCCCAGTTCATGATCTTGACCGGATAAGTTTTCCCTTGCTGCAACTTGTGCGCAAAGCTGTCTTTGAAGGTGCAGCCAGCGGAGTAATTGGACTGTCCGGGAGATTTGACAAAAGATACGATGGAAGAGAAGAAGAGCATGAAATCGAGTTCTTGATTGCCAAAGACTCTATCGATATTCACGCTTGTATCAACTTTGGCGGATAAACTGGCCCGGAAACCAGCTTCTTCCATGCGTGCAATGCTGAGATCGTTCAGGACTATTGCCGAATGCACGACCCCATGAATGATGGGATATGTTTCCTGAATCGTTTTGAACGCCTGCTCAAGCGCAGCCGCGTTGGCGGCATCGGCTGAGATATACAGCGGAGCATGGCCCGTCTGCGCCAATACGTTGATCTTCTGCTGGATGTTGGCGTTACATTCACGTCGGCCGATCCAGACCAATCTGGCCTGATAGTTTTCGACCATGAACCGGCTCCACACTTCGCCAACGCCGCCCGCGCCGCCAATGATGACGTAGACCCCGCCTTTCCGGTATACCGGCTGCCCCTGGGGCAGCTTCGGCATGAGCGCCAGCGCTTGCTGGAACCATTCGCCGCGGCGATGTGCAAGACCGTTGCCCTGCTTGTCCCATGGCAGACACAAACATTCGCGAGCAGAGACGAATGCAAGCGAATCGACGTCAATGAGCCTTAAATCCCATTGCGGATATTCCTTCGCGAGACTGCCCACAAGTCCGGTCACACTCGCATGGGCGGGTTGAAGCTGATCGTTCTCCAGTACACGCTGTGTCCTGCTGGTAATGATTGTCCACTGAAGTTTCTTGCTCGCATGGCCTGATTGCAGCAGGGCTTTTATGATTCGAAAGAGAGCTATTACTCCTGCTTCCTGTTGCTCAACCAGTTCGTCAGTCACTGGCTCGGGACCGGCCTCGCCCCTTACGTCCGCCGCGATCCAGAGCAACTGGTCAAATGAGCAAGTCCCAAGTTCTTTCTCAATAAGGTCTATGCTCGCATCTGGAGTCAACGGCAGGAGCTGCGCGTTCGGATAGGACCTGCGGACCCAGTCCAGCTGATCTTTCTCACCGCTCAACAAAAGTATTTTGCTTGTGTTTTCAGCAATATCACGTCCGCTGGCGTCAAGGCGCGCCCGGTTCCACACCGGCGCTAAAGAGTGGAGACCGGGCCCAATGCCGCTGCTGAGTTTCTTGTGTTGGCTTGTTTCTTCCCTTAAATCTAGTTTTGCAGCAGCTTGAGGGATCGGTTTAGCCACAAAATCATTCATGCGCACGAGTACCGTTCCGTTTTTATCCAGGAAAGCGATATTCAGCTTGATGAAGCTTTTTTCATCTTGAATGTTATCCAGATTCCAGGTGGCATGCGCATAACAAACATCTCTCAATGATCCAAATATCTGGACCTCGCGCACAGAATAAGGAATGCTCCACGGTATGGCATCCTTATATTTCTTCACCATGCTGACAGCGGTGTGTACCGCGCCGTCCAGCAGCACTGGATGCAACCAGAACTGGTTGGCTTGGCTTTTGAGATGCTCAGGTAACTGCAGGATTGCCAGACACTGGGAATTGCTGGTGTGAACTTTTTGAACAACCTGAAAGGCCTTGCCAAGATTTAAGCCCGCAGCATGGATAAATGCATAGAGGTCCTTGCCTGCAACAGTTTCCGGACAGCGTTCTTGAATTTCGACGATATTCAAAGATTCAGGTTCTACAGCGGTAGTTGGATAGCCCAGCTTCCCGCGGCAGTGGGTCACTGCATGCCCTTTATCCATGGTCTTGACTGCAAAGTCGATGTCACTCTTCAGTGGGGTCAGTGATACTTCTACCTCTTTGGCGTCATCGTCCACCGTCAACGGCGCCATCCAGACCATGTCTCGAATGAAGCGAACTTTTTGCTCGCCGGCGAGCTCTCCCGCGGCGGAGACCATTTCTATATATGCGACTGCGGGTAAGATCGCCTGGGATGCAGCCTTATGGTCTGCCAGAAAGAACTCTTGTCCAGTGAAGCGCGACGCAAATTTCTGTGTCGTCAATGTCGAGATATTGCGATGAACCAGAGGATGCAGTTTTGCCACTTCTCCCTGACCCTGGTCGCGACGGACCTGGAAGGTTTTGCCTTCTGCACCCGCGATCCAATAGCTTTCCTTTGCGAATGGATATGTGGGAACAGAAATGCGCCTGGGCGCATCTGATTTATGCAGTGAGAGCCAGTCGATCTTCGTCCCGGACGCCCAGAGTTCCGCCAGCTTTGAAAGGTCTTTCCTCTTGATGAGGTCCGTGACCGGAATTTCTCCTGCCGTGCCTGCCGCTGTTTGCGATTTTGCGGCGCTTCTTATGTTATTGCGGTAGCAATCCTTTGGCGTTTCGCCTTTAAGAATCTCGGCGACTTTCTGCGTCAAATCTTCAGTGCTGGATACGACAAATGCCAGTCGCTCGAGCATTTCATCTCTTCCAACCTGCAGTGTGTACGCCACATCAGCGAGATCGACCGTCTCTTTTTCAAGGTACGCATGGATGGATTGGACATACGCGTTGAGCCGGTCCTCATTTTTTGCAGACAGCACGATCAACTGTGGTTCCTGCGGCCGTACCGCTGATCGAGGTTGTGAAGAAATATATTCTTCCAACACGATGTGGGCATTGGCTCCGCCAAAACCAAAAGAGCTTACGCCCGCTCTGCGAGGAAGGGGCAATCCATCCTCGCCAATCACGGCCTTCCATGGTGTGAGCTTGTCTGCGATATAAAACGGGGTTCCCTTGAGACTGATATAAGGATTGAGCTCTTCAAAGTTGATATTCGCCGGAATCTGCTTGTGCTTAAAGGCCAGCAAAGCCTTGAGCAGACTCGAAATGCCTGCGGCAGTTTCCAGATGGCCGATATTGGTTTTTACCGAACTCAAGCCGCAATGAGGGGTTTGCGCAGGAGCATGGTTGTGTTTTTTGTACATTTCAGAGAACGCCCTGGTGAGCGCCTGAATCTCAATGGGATCCCCCAGACTGGTTCCGGTGCCGTGACATTCGATGTAGCCGACGGTCGCTGCGTCAATTCGCGCCTTGTCATAGGCCTCCACCAGAAGAGCGGCTTGTGCCGCCGAATTGGGCGCGGTCATAGTCGTCACTCGTCCACCATGATTTTCTGCGGTCGCCCGGATGACGGCGTAAATATGATTGCCTTCAGTTTCCGCAACCGACAATGGCTTGAGAAATATCGCTCCGCAGCCCTCGCCTCGAACATAGCCGTTGGCACGCTTATCAAAAGTTTTGCATTTTCCGTCGCTGCTCAGCATTCCTGCCATGCCAAACGAAATGTGCCCAGCCGGACTCAGCATGATTTGCACGCCGCCCACGATTGCCATATCGGAGCTTCCTGTGTGGATCGATTCGATGGCGCGGTGCAGTGCTACCAGTGAACTGGAACAAGCGGTATCAATGGGTGCGCTGGGGCCGCGCAAATTGAGCAGAAAGGAAATTCGGTTGGCCAATACGGAATGAGAGTTTCCCGAGGCGGAATACCCGTCCAGCGCAACTTCCAGATTGTTCATTACGTTGACGTAATCCTGATTGGCGACGCCCACAAATAATCCGGTCTTCGTGCCTGACAGATCGGAGACTTTTTGTCCCGAATCTTCGATCGCCTTCCATACTGTCTGCAGGAAGATCCTCTGCTGCGGATCCATCATCTGGGCTTCTCTTGGAGAGATTCCAAAGAACAGCGGATCGAACTTGTCGATCTCTTTCATGAATCCGCCCCACTTGGAGTTCGACTTATTTGGCTCCTTCAGCGGATCGCCATAATAGTCTTCCCACTTCCAGCGGTCGGGAGGAATCAGCGTGATCATGTCTTTTGAGTTCTTCAGGTTCTCCCAGAACTCATCCAGGTCTTCCGATTGCGGCATCACTCCGCTCATACCCACGATCGCGATAGGTTGATTGATAAAGCGCAGCTCTGGAGAGAACCCTACACCAGAGCTGGATGATGACACCTCACGGTCCAGAGCGGCAGAGTTCCATCCCTTATTGTTCGCGAACTTTGTTTCTTTCTGACTTTCGCCAGACTGGGGAGTTGCGGAGGGACGGTCTGTTTGCGGTGGAGCGGCCGTTTGTGTCTCGCCTCCAGCTCCCGGAAAGAACTTAATTAGCTCATTCTTCCGCTCTACGGACAAATACTTCGCAATTTCCGCCAGTGAGGGATAGTCAAAAAATAGCACCGGCGTGATATCGATTTGAAACTTCTCGTTAATCGTGTTCGCAAACGTGGTCAGGCCAATAGAGTCAAAGCCGAGGTCCAGCAGGATTTTGTCCGCTGCCACATCGCTGGCATCGAGTTTCAGGAACTGCATCACAATTTCTGACAGTTCGTTCTGCAACCACGCAACAAGATCCGCGTCTTTGCCATCGGCGATCGGCGTCTCGGCTCGACCGGAAGAGGCAGGCGCAGAGATCATTGGCGCAGGCTCTTTCTTTCGCAGTCCCCAGGCCAGTTCCACTTTCTCCTGAACGCCCTCGACCACGGCAAACTGGGACATTTCCAAGGCAAGACCTTTAACAAATGCCTCGATGCCGGTCACCGTGCTGAGAGGTTTGATTCCCAGGGTCTTCTTGAAGTAGAGCTCGGTCTGCTCATCCACTTTCATGCCGCCCTCAGCCCATAACGACCAATTGAGACTTAAGGTCTTGCCATGCCTCGCTCCATCGCCGCGCAGAAGCTCTCGCGATGCCGCGAATGAGTCCATAAAGTGGTTCGCGAAGCTATAGTCACATTGGCCGGCGTTGCCGCCGACTGAAGCGACGGAGGAAAACATTACAAAGAAATCCAGGTCCTCGTTTTGCGTTGCTTCATCTAAATAAAGCGTTCCGTAAATTTTCGGAGCAAAGACCGCGCTCATTTCCTCTGGCTTTTTGTTTCTGACAAGCGAATCCCTGAGGACGCCGGCGGCATGGATGATTCCATTGATTTGGCCAAAACGTGCTTTAGCATCCGTGACCAGCCTATTCACGTCTTCGCGGTTGGACGTATCCGCAGACAGGTAGATCACTTCGGCCCCTGCATTTGCCAGTTCGCTGAGCTTGGCTTCCCGTTCTGGTGAGAGTCTGGATCGTCCAGCAAGAACGATCTTTGCATGATGTTCTTTGGCCAGGAACTCAGCAAAAATGAGACCCAGACCACCGGCACCGCCAGTGATCAGGTAGACTCCTTTGTCCCTGATGCTGATACCTTGCGCCGAAGGTCTGCCAGCGGCCTCTTCAAAGTTAAAAGCTCTGAGCTTTTTGATGGACCGATTCCCGGCCTGATACCGAACGGCTGTCGCATCTTGCGTCGGCGCTTGAAGTTCCAGAGACAGGGCGCTAACGATCTGGTCGTACCCAGGACTATCCTGTCTAACTTCAAGGGTCTTGCATAGAAGTTTCGGGTGCTCAACTCTCAGCGCCTTAATGAAACCGCTCGCTGCTTCATTCGCAGGCTGCATCTCATTCTCTCTGGTTGAATACAGATAAATAAGTTGGGTTTTGCTTTCCAGTTTCTGCTGAATGAGAGACTGGCAAACGAACAAGAAAGAATAGATGCCTGTGTCCAGCACTTTGTCTAAATACTTTTCATCAGAGCGTTCAGGTTGATCGAGCGGCCAGGCGAAGCAGATGTTTTCGATTGGGAACTTGCTCTCAACGAGCGACTGGAAAAGTTTTATGTAATCTTCCTTGTTGCGAGGATTGATTCTGTAAGAATGCTGTCCGGAATCCTGGAAGCTGTCTCCTGGCTGTACCAGGATGATTTGAGCAGTGCTCTTTCCCTCTTGTTTCAGGCGCTCACGATAGAGGTCCCGGAGTGTTTCCTGAGTATCAAAAAGCACGATGGCAGGCGAGCTGGCCGACGGCACGCTCTCTGGAACGAGGGGGGCCTTGTCCCACTCGTAAGAGTAATAGAGCTTAGAAAATCCATCCGCTGCGGCGTCAGTCGTTGTCTTCTTATAGACATCGCGAAGAGGCACACCGACTGACTCGCGGACTTTAACCAGAATCTTTCCTGTCTCATCCACAATCATCACATCGCTTTTTACCAGTCTCGAGCCTTCCCGATTCCCGGTCTTACCACTACCACCTTGCATCTCAGTGGCATAGCTGAAGCAATTTGATTGCAGTGGATGCAGGACTTCGACTTCACCAATGGAAAACGGAACGAACATTTCTCCAAGTTGTTCACCAAGGTGCGCGCCCATTCCCGCCTGCAACGACCCATCCATTAGAGAGGGCTGCAGAACCATGCTCAAGAGGTCATTCTGCCGGAATTCCGGCAGCTTCAAAACACCCAGGATCTCATTTTCATTCTTGTACACCTCATGAAGTACCTGAAAACTGGGTCCCAGACCGAGACCGAATGACTTGAATCTGGGATAAGCGTCTTTGCCTTCGATGACTTTCGCACAACGGGCGCGGATGGCTTGCAGGTCAATGAATTCCGGCTCCGCTATTTCTTCCTGTCTGGTTGCATAAATAAGAGTGCCCTGCGAATGCGGTATCTTGCTGCCGTTCTTCTCGTAACTGAATACCTCAAACCGCGCCGTGGCGTCAGAAGGCTTCAATTCGATAAAGACTTCTTTCGGGATTGAGTTTTGGACGGCAATTGGACTTATCCAGACGATATTTCTGATTTTCTGTACTTTTCTGCCGGCAGCAATTTCGCCAGCCTTCCGCGCAAACTCGAGATAAGCGACGCCAGGGAGGGTGGGGACATCTGCCACGTGGTGGTCATAGATAAAAAAGTCCCTGTCATGAAAAGTCTTCTTAAATATCTGACGTTCAAAGGTTGATTCATTGGTATCGACCATTGGATGAACCACTGCTGCCAGCTGTAAGAAAGATCGTGCCGTGGAACCCTTACCAACCCAGTGCCGTTTGTCAGCAAACGGGTACGTTGGCAAAGAGACCCTCTTACACGCAGCCTTCGTTCCGAACCCGCGCCAGTCAGCGAAGAGACCGTCAACCCACAGCTCAGCCAGTTCGTATGGCGACCGGGTCTGAGACAGCAGATGAATGAATTCTTCCTTCTCTTTTCGACTCAGTAATCGCGTGATGCTTTCTGAATTCTTTACCTGTCCGCGGGCAATTCCGTCAGACTTTGTACCGCTCAGGAAGGAAACGAGTTTTTCGAGCAGTTCTTCCTTTGCGGTGGCGCTGATTGCCAGGCGATGCTCGAACGATTTGCGTCCCACCTGCAGGGTATAAGCAACATCCGTCAATCTGTAATTGTTATCGCGGACAGCTGTTGAAAGGCGAACCGCCATTTCACGAAGCTGGTCCTCGGTTCTTGCGGAGAGCGGAAAAATCAGTTCGCCGGCCGGAGCAGTCGCTTCTTCCACTTGCACGAGATGGTCATAACTCTCCAGAATTACGTGCGCGTTTGCTCCGCCTGCTCCAAATGAGCTAATTCCGGCGCGAAGCGGCACCTGCACTCCATCTACTTCTTTGCCTTTCCAGTCTTCCACTCCCTGCACCACATAGAAAGGAGAGTGTGCAAAGTCGATGAATTCGTTCAACTGACTGGAATGCAGCGAAGGCACAAGCTGCCGATGCTTCATTTGCAGAAGCACTTTGGACACGCTGACAATGCCTGCAGCTGCTTCCAGATGACCTATGTTGCTCTTGATTGAACCAATGGCACAGGTCTGGTTCTCTACCGCATATGACTTGAAGGCATTATTCAGCCCGGTGATTTCTACCGGGTCTCCGAGCTCCGTGCCTGTACCATGTGCCTCGATGTAAGAAAGGCTGCGCGCATCAATATTGGCCTTTTCAAAAGCCGACAAAATCAGGTTGCCCTGCGCCTTGGGATTCGGGATGGTGTACCCGCTGGCGCGGCCGCCATGATTCACAGCGGCGCTTTTGATAACGCCGTAAATATTGTCCTGATCGCGAACGGCCTGGTCGAAAGGCTTGAGGAACAGGGCTCCAATGCCTTCGCCGGCCACATAACCATTGGCATCTTTTCCAAAGCTGCGACAAAAACCATCTTTCGAGAGGGCGCCTCCACCCGAGTTGATGTCCAGCTTGGCTTCGTGCAAGTCCAGATTTACACCGCCGACGATGGCAGCGGAACATTCGCCGGACTGAATCGCTCCACAGGCAAGATAAAGAGCGGTCAGGCTGGAGGAACATGCCGTGTCCAGCGTCAAACTGGGGCCGGAAAAATTCATCCAGTAAGAAACACGATTGGCGATGCTCCAAAGAAACGAATTAGGAGGAATCTTCTTCCCGGTGGGATCTTCTTCGCCTTCGAACATCTGATACATGGCCCATACCGCACCTACAAATACGCCGACGTTGCGCGATCCATCCTCGCTCGTCAGACTCTCCGGATAGTAACCTGCGTCCTCAATTGCTTCCCACGCGACCTCCAGAAAGAGTCTCTCTTGAGGATCCAGCATTGCCGCCTCTCTTGGAGAGATGTTGAAGAAGAGAGAATCGAATTTATCCACGCCGTCAATGAAACCACCACGATATTTCTTTGTGGCCCCCTGCTTCAAGCGAAGCTCATAACGGTCCGCGGGAATCTCTTCGATGCAGTCTTTGCCCTGTCTCAGGTTTTCCCACAATTCACCCAGGTTCTTTGCCTTGGGATAGCGGCCAGCCATGCCTACAATTGCGACATCCTGCACTTTGCGAGGCTTCCCGTTCTGAGCGCCATGGCTTGATTCGGAATCTCCGGAAGCATTTATTGCCGGTGCGTTTGGAACGGAGTCATTGGCTGGCTTGCTGGGAACTGGCAGAGGGTGCAAAGGGGAAGAAATCTTGCTGATAATCTCCTCTGATGAGGCCTTATTGCCGAAGTCTGAGGCGCCGACTATTTCTCCTGTCGCCCTATGGTAATGAACCAGGCGATAGCTGGAGTGTACCGCGCCGAATTGCTGAGGCACGTTGCCTTCCAGTACGATTTCAGGAATATTGATTTTCTCGTCAAACAGCTGAAGAAGCTTGCCTGCCAGCTCATCCATCTGGTCCCGTTTCATTCCAACAGGGATAGCGAGACGGACCAGATCGTTGATGCTCGTATGCCTCTGCATTCCCGCACTGTGTGCTGCACCACGAATGCCGGTATTGAGATACATCCAGGCCAGGAAAGAGGCCACTGGATATTTGAAGTCCTTGAATTCCGGAATTTGCTTAACATCAATTAATACACAGTGGCCACCCGCAGGCTGCACGACCGGAACGCCATGTTCCAGCAGTGCGTGCCAGATCTGGCGGACACCTTCCATTCTTCGCAACACCTTGGCTTCAATCTGCTTACGGTTGTGCAACGACAACGCAATAATTTTTCTATCGATCAAATCGATTGCGGACTCTGCTTCATGAGCCAGTTCTTCCAGGCGATGGAACAGTTTGGCGTCATTGGTGGCGATGATTCCGCCTTTGTTTACGCAAAAATCCTTGGTTAAACTGCCGATGACAGCGTCTGCGTAAGACAGCATTTCCCGGACAACCGTCCAGACGCTCTTACCCGCACAATCTCCGTCTTGCTCAATCAGGAATTGCGCATTTTCAACAACGCGAGTGCCGTCAATGACGAGAGGTATGGCGTGCCGCGCAAGCAGCGCTTTTACCTCTCTCAGGTGCTGCATGGAAACAGGAGCTCCGCCGGCAGCATTGTTGCCCACTTCAATACACACCATTGCAATTGCGCCTGGATCTTGCGCCAGTTGCGTCTGTAATGATTCCCAGTCCATGTTGCCCTTGTATTGGTTGCGGGAATTAAGATCAAACACCGCAGGATGAGGCAGCTCTTTGCTCAAAAAATCTTTGTCGATCTGATGAAAAATAGTGCTGGGAAACAGCAGATTCTGAAGTGTGACGCCTTTCTTTGGCCATGCTCTGAAGAAAATATTTTCCGCCGCCTGCCCGGATGCGGTGAGCACAAAATAAGTGAAGGGGAATACCAGTCTCAAGCTTTCATCCACATTCGCAGGCTGCTGAAGTTGCGCATGCAGTGTCTTCATGTGCGCTTCAATCGATGGCATTTGCAGTTGAGACCAGGAGTCAGTCTTCAAATCGAACGCGACATGTTCATGCGGGATATTGAGAGGATTGAAGCCGTATTGGGCAAGGACGTGTGAGCGCTCATTGCCCGCAACGATTACTGTCTCTGCACTGGGCGATGAAGGCGGGGCAAAAGGCTCGCGCTTCACCGGTTCCGACAGAGAGGTAACCTGGGGCAAGGGCTTCTCGGCACCATCGTTTTGTTCCTCTGGAGTCTGATTCTTCAGAGGGTCGGCAATCATCATGATGAGGTCAATTACGTCATCGGGACTGCCGCTGCCGACTGGACGACAAAGGAATATGGCTTTGTTATCGGGGCGAAACTTATTTTTAAATTGAAGGTTCCCGGTGTCATTGAAGATGTCCTGCGCACGCAGGTCATCCAGTATCTTGTCAATCTCCGGATCCGCATTGGCAGAAGACTCGAGCTTGCACCCGTAGGTTGCGCCCATGCTCAGCACGTCACATCCTTCTGCGGCCAGGACTTCGATAATTTTTACGATCGCAAATTCCAGTCCTCCCAGCGGCATCTCTGGTGAATAGAACTCCAGATCCATCAGATAGCCGTTTTCCTCCGAGCACATGGCGGTAATGAGGATGACATTCTGAAGGACATCGTCGAGATAGGTCAGAAAGAGACGATGATCGGCATCAAGTATGCCGGCGAGAATTTCTTCTCGTACTTCATGAACCAGCGGATTGACCTTTGTCCTGGATTCACACCATTTATTAATGATAGCCACAATGTTCCGGTCTATCTCAGGATTGGAACCGCACTGATACTCTTGCGTCTGAGATACGCCGCGCTTCTCGAACTTCGAGACCTGGTAGCGGAGACGACGCATCGCTCCGCCATCAAGCGTGAATTCCTTGAGATTCAGGATGCGCTGGGCCACACCAAAGGGTGTGGCTGAAAAGACTATGTCGCCCACGGGTGGAATTTCTCGGTCCCCCATAATGTTGAGATGGAAGTTGTTCGCTGCGCAATATCCGCACAATTCCTTCAGCAGCTCAGGAAAATATTCCTCCGGCCCGGTAAAGCCGTACGCCATGATGATGTTTTTGCTGCGACCATAATTAAAATAGCCACGTTTTGCGCTGCCAATGAAAAGATTGGGTGCAATGGTTCTGGTCCCTCGCGAAATGCTGCTTTCCCGCTTGTAGCGCTCGAACAGCGTCTGCACGAGTTCCCGCAGTTCTGGATGTGCGTAAGCTTCTTTTTCTCGTATGCGGATTGGGGCGGCTTTTCCGGCCACCAGCTTGGGTTGATTTGCTGCTGCTGGTAACTTCGCTCTTCCAGGCACCTGAATCAATTTCACTGGATGGCCGTTGCTGTGAGCAGAAGAAGTGCCGCCTTGCAACTCACTTGCAAACCTTACAGCAAGCACCTGCTCATGGTTGTTGACAAAGTAATTTGCCAGGTCGCTGATGGTGAAATGTTCGAAGAGCAGGCTCTTGGGCAACGTGCCAAAGTCCGTTTCCAGCCTTCGGATGATCTTTAATACGTAGAACGAATCAATTCCCAGCTCTCCGAACGGAGCAAGTGAATCAAATTGTGAACTTTGAGCGCCGGAAGTTTCCGCAATAAGGGACTTAAGATACGACTCGGTTAGGTCTTGTAGCAGTTCCTGATGAATCATTTTCGGCCGCCTGAATTCAGATTAGATCGGAGAAATTTATTGGATGGCAATCAACTGAAATGCAATTGTTTCCTGGGGCTTTCGCGCACCAAGGCAAATCAAAATGCGTTCGCTTGGTTACTTCGTGAACGGCGGAAGTTGCATGGCGCAACAGGGTAAAGGCTGTGTGGAACGCGTCAACGGAGACGGGTTAGATCTTAATTTTCTTCCACCCGCCGGCAATCCAGAGCCTGGTAATCAACACAGTTGCAAGAAGACTGTAGCCCGTGTTGACCAGCCATAATTGGAAAAGGCCATAGTGTAAGTGAGGTCCCACAAACCACACTGCAGGCAAAAACAGCAGCCACTGGGTCGTCAAAGAAATAATCATGATGCCCTTGCCCTCACCAAGGCTATTGAGGGTATAGCCGAAGATGTAAATCAGGCTGGCTATCCCAGCGGTGGCAGCCTCAATTTGAATTGGAAGAGTGGCAATTGAGATTGTGTGTGGGTCAGAAAGGAAAATCGACAAGAACGCTCTCGGGAAAAAAAGAATAGGAAGTCCCAGCAAGGTGATTCCCGCGAATCCTAATCTCCCTGCGGACCATCCCCATCGGGCGGCTCCTTCAGGATCGCCCTCGCCTATGGTTCTGCTGACCAGGGTTGCGGAGGCCATTCCTAAAGATGACCCAATAACAACCAGGATCATTGTGATTCTGACCAGAACATTAGCAGCCGCTAGCTCCGCTGTGCCCACTTGCCCAATCAGCCACAGGAACACAACATAGCCAATCCCAAAGAAGAACGACGTAATATTTATGGGCAGTCCCAGCCGAGAGATGCGCATGACCAGAGCCCGCCCCGGGCTCATGCTCAAGAATCCATCGTTTGGGAAGTAGAAGTAGACAATCACGCATTGAACAATGACGCCGACATAGAGAGAAAAAACTGTGCTGATGGCAGCTCCTCTGGCCCCAAGCGCAGGAGCGCCAAAATGACCAAAAATGAGGGCGTAATTCAGAATAGTATTCAGGCAGTTCATGAAGAGAATTATCAGCATGTGGACTCGTGGCTTTTCAAGTCCGGTCCAGTGACCGTTGAATGCGTTGTTCATTCCTATTGCTGGAACGGCAAGGCAGAGAATGCTGAGTAATGGGGTGCCTATCCTGGTGATATCCGAATCAGAGGAGATGAGCGGGAAGAAGAAAGGAGCAGCGAAGTAGCAGATTGCGGCCAGGGGCGCTCCCCTGACCAGCGCGAGGAGTAGTCCCGCATTCAACGGTAAACATCGAGGTTTCGTAGACCCCTCCCCCCTTCTACGAGCAACAATACCTCGTACCGAGGACGTAAGCCCATCGACTGAAGCGATGATCAGTCTATTGCTAAACACCGCGAGTCCGAACGCTGCAACAGCTTTGGTACCCAACCTCCCAACCATGGCAAGGTCAATCAGCGCCATCATTAGGACAGAGCCCTGAGCGAGGCTTATGGGAAAAGCCAGCTTAGATATGGTCCTCATTCGTTCCAGCGTGGACAACAGGGGACGACTTTGTATCGGCAGTGCTGCCGGAATGGTTTGTACTTGTGACATTTGCACGGCTCCATTTCCCTGCTTCCAGGCAAGGCCACAGCAGCATTGTTCCATCGCTTCGTTCTAGAGGCCGATCTGATCTAAGCTTTGTTACCCCAAATTCATAAGCCAGTCCCGATAAAAGAAGAGCAGGTGGGCCAACCAATATTGAGCCAGCAGGGCTGGCGATATTTTTCTGGCTTAAGCGCAAACTGCGGTAAGGGCGCGCATGGTGAAAATCGGCGGCACACAGGGTCAGCTGCATGCGCTTATCACGAATCATGGAGTTTTGGTGGCCTGGCCGATCCGGGCGGACGGGGCGCCAGTCCTCTCCTGGATGAAATCGAATTTCGCATTTTGGTATTTCTCTGTCCAGCCTTGCAGGTGCGTGAGTATGTGCTTCATGCTTTGGGGCCGTTTCAGATTAAACGCCGCCATCGGCGCATATCCACCAAAATCAAGATTGTTTTCGATCTCGACCTCGAGGTCGCCGTTTTCCAGCGGCGTAAGGCGCCATTTGTTGTTCATGTCTGTTACCCGGAAGAAGCCTTCTTTGGGTGGCACCTTGTCTGCGACCGCAGCAACAGTCAGCAACACTTCTTTGTTATTCGGGTTTTGATAAAACTGTGACCTGATAACAAAATCCCTTTTCCCAAAAGGTGAAAAGTCGTATTGAAAATAGTTGTACTGCAGGAGATCGCCCACCCGCTCAACTTCATACGATTCAGTGCAGCCCTGGATTTTGCACGTATCGGGGTTCTTCATCCATGCCACGACACCGGCCAGCGTTGAATGAATCTTACCGATAGCCCTGAACTGAACCACATCTGTCCCGGGCGACTTTAAGGTATAGACTTTTATTCCATCCTCATCCAGAACCTTTTCCCATTGGTTGGAGCCGGAAAATTTCCAGATCAATTGCGCAAAAAAGATAAGGACTACGAGAGATACGCTCATACGAAAAAGGATTTTGCCGATCCGCCTGCCCCAGGATTTGGGCTTGCCTACCGGGCTTTCAGTTTTTGTCTCTTCCGTTGTAACAACTTGTGCTGGCGTTGCTGTCATGTTCGCCTCCGAGTTTTTAGTAACCTAAGGACCGTTGGGTTTTTCAAAAAGATTACGAGAAATTACCAGGCGTGATTGCGCGGGGCCGTGGAGCTGCAACAACCTGAAAAACATGGAGGCGGCGGAGAGAATTGCACTCCCGATTACCTGCTCTGCTGGCAGATGCCTTGCTGTCTTGGCTACGCCGCCCCAACTATGGAGTGGACCCTGAAATAGTCCGTGT
>Ga0210400_10001431_pt1 | contig 23756 bp, 27 predicted proteins | sample IncBWH26MmetaG_FD_155456 | JGI IMG/M metagenome (GOLD analysis project Ga0210400, IMG submission 155456) | Forest soil microbial communities from Barre Woods Harvard Forest LTER site, Petersham, Massachusetts, United States - Inc-BW-H-26-M | ecosystem: Environmental > Terrestrial > Soil >...
GGTGTTGGTCGGTCGCGCACTCCAAAGTTCTGCGCCGGTTGGTATGCTTGGCTACTTTTGGGGATCAACGGCTCTTGTACGGCAGCGGTGGATTATAACTGGTATTTGGTCGTGGCCATGAACGGAGGGCAGCAAATGCCTTGGGGTATCCACCGAATTTCCGATATCTATGCGCCTGGCAATCCATGGCTAAATCAGTGTAGGCAAACTTCGGAGTCTTCCAACTGCCCATCGTCCTCACCCACGAGTTGAAGCAGGGCGAATTTCGCCCGGATAACCATCAGGTTTACTGTGGACTCGATTCAGCTATCACTCTTGAGGTCTTCGAGGAACTAAGCACGCTCAGCAACGCGCCGCCACTCGTGTATTCGTTCTCGCGTGCGCTGCAGGCGCCAATCTTGGAGATGACCCTAAGGGGATTTCGAATAGACGAGTATGAGCGGCAGAGCAGCCTAGCACAGCTAAGAGAGAAGCGAAGAAAGCTAGACTCTGCCCTGCAACTAATGGCATATGCTGTGTGGGATAAGCCACTCAACCCGCGAAGCCCAGAGCAACTAAAGGTGTTCTTCTACAAGGTCATGAAGTTGCCAGAAGTCTGGTCTTCGTTGAAAGGCGAGCGGAAGACCCGGATGAACCGAGAGTCGTTGGAGAAGTTGGAGATATACCTTTATGCTCGACCAATCATCGCGTGTATCTTCGCCATTCGAGATCTCAGCAAGCAGATCGAATTCTTTGAAACTGAGCTTGACAACGATGGACGATTCAGGACAAGCTATAACATTGGTGGAACTGAATCTTGGCGTCTGTCGTCTAGCAAGTCTTCTACTGGCACCGGAGGAAATGCGCAGAATCTTAAGCGAGACGACGATATTTCTAAGGGCGAATTATCTGTCAGGAAGCCATTCATCGCTGACCAGGGAATGAAGCTATGTGTGATAGACCTCGAACAGGCAGAATCGCGGGAGGTCGGATGGCTATTCGGCATATTATTCAACGATTGGAACTACCTAGATGCTTGTGAGCAGCGCGACCTTCACACTTATACTGCGAGTCTAATATGGCCCTCCGTTGTCACCGACCGAAAGAGTGCCGAGATGCCATTCTATCGCCACTTCACTTACCGGGATATGAGCAAACGCGGTGGACACCTCACTTCATACATGGGTACTGCCTGGACTGCGGCGCGGTCCTTGAAAGTTCCATTAAAGCTAATGGAGCAGTTTCAACTAGCATTCGCGACGGGGCCAAAGGCCGCATTTCCCTCCTTTCCGCGCTGGTGGCGCTATTGCGCGCAGCAATTACAGGTAAAGCAGCAAATTACCAATTCCTTTGGCGTTACCCGCACGTTCTTTGGCAGACCAAACGACGAAACTACGTTACGAGAGGCTATAGCACATAGCCCACAAAGTAGCACCGCGATGCGGACGAACTTGGCCCTCTGGCGCATTTGGCGTTTCATGCCCTACGTGCAGCTTCTCGCTCAGACCCACGACTCGGTCACGTTCCAGTACCGAGACAGAGACACAAAGCACGCGAGGGAGATCATCCGCGATGCGATGGCACTCATTTCCACGCCGCTATTCGCTCCCAATGGCCGCAAGTTCGATGTTCCGGGGGAGGCGAAGGTGGGATGGAATTGGGGCGCTTGGGACGCCAAGTACAACCCGAACGGGCTGCGGAAGTGGAAGGGGGAAGACGATAGGAAGAGGCTAGAGGGAATGGATAGAGTGCTTTGATGCGGGCAGTCGTGTTCGGCGGAAGGGACTACCAGGACCGAGTTAGGCTCTTCTACGAGCTAGATCGAATTGGCGAACTATTCGATATATCCTGCGTTATAAGCGGCATGGCTGCTGGCGCAGATTCTCTCGCGATTAGCTGGGCCTCGAAGTGGGACTTACAAGTGGTACTATTCCCAGCTGATTGGAAGAAGCACGGCGGCAGCGCGGGAGCAATTCGCAACCAGCAGATGATAGACGAAGGGAAGCCAGACTTGGCAGTGGCCTTCCCAGGCGGCAACGGTACCGCCGATATGCTTCGAAGGTGCAAGAAGGCTAGCATTCGCACGATAATCATCGAGAAGTAGGCGGGGCAATGTGGCACAAGACTTCGTGGACCTCTTTCTCGATTACACAGAGCAGACTCCATCTCCGTACATCTTCCGTTTGTGGAGTGCGATTGCCGGCGTAGCCGGCGCGCTGGAGCGCCGCGTTTGGGTCAAGGCCCTGCCGCAAGCCACGTATGCTAACTTGTATGTCTTGCTAGTCGCCGCCCCTGGCGTTGGGAAAGGTGTCATTGATGAGATCACGAGGATTTGGCGTAAGGTTCCGCGTTTACATCTTGCTCCGGACAGCGTTACTTCTGCCTCGCTGCTTGATAGCCTTATGGAGGCAGACAGGAAAGTTGTCTACAATGGAAGCATTGCTTTCGAGTATCACTCCCTCATTGTTCCAAGTGAGGAGTTTGGGGTACTCGTGCCAGCTCATGATCTCGAGTTTCTCTCCCGACTCAACAGGATATTCACAAATCCCGACGTACTGCGTGTACGCCGCAAGTACCTCAAGGAAGAGATCCAGATCATCAACCCGCAGATGACAATCCTTGCAGGCACGCAGCCGGGGTACTTGGGCAGTTTGCTGCCAGAAGAAGCATGGAGCATGGGCTTCACACAGAGACTCTTGCTCATCCACGCCGGCAGCGGAGTGAAAGTGGACCTCTTCGGTGACTACAGCACCCACGCCGTGCAGGAGGCGAAGCTAGTGCGAAGTATGGAGGCGCTTTCGATGATTTCCGGCCAACTCCAATGGGAGCCAAAGGCGGCACAGACGTTCTCTAACTGGCACGCAGCCGGCGGCCCGCCAGCACCAGACCACCCACGGCTTACACACTACGTCAACCGCCGAACGCAATTCATGCTGAAGCTAATGCTAATCTCTGCCTGCAGCAGGGGGGCAGAACGAATAGTCACTGAGTTCGACTACCAGCGCGCCCTCGCCTGGCTCCTCGCAGCCGAGTCCGTCATGCCTGACGTATTCCGCGAGATGGTGCAGAAGAATGACTCGAACGTGATCGATGAACTTGTTCGCTTCGCGTGGCAACTCTTCCTCAAGGGGAAGAAGCCAATTCACGAGGCGCGATTGCACGCATTCTTGAGCGAGAAAGTGCCGAGCGAGAAGGTGCCACACATTCTCGCGCTGGCGATCCGCAGCGGATTCCTGGAACAGGATAACAAGGACCCGAAATGCTACAAACCGAGATCGAAGGACAGACTGCAGTGACCATACCCTTGGTAATGCACTTCACCATCCGCCACGCCAGCTTCCGCCGACGGCTCACAAACGCTCGGAAGCTCGCCAGCGGCGAAGTCCATGAAGTTTTCGAGCCCGTGGGCTACTTCGTCGTCCTCGACCCCGGCGGCATCGCCTTCCGCCTCGGCGACGAGGATATGGGCATCAAGCCTGGCCAGCTGGTGCGCCTACGGCTGGAATTTCTTTGAAGCCCAAGGTAATCTCAGGATCGAGGTCTGCAATTGCCTTCGCAATCGCTACGCAGCCCAGCTGATGATCTATCGTGCCGCGGCTCCACACGCCGTCCGCAACGTACTTCCCGCCCTGGTAAATCGAGGTTCCGGCCCAAACGTACCCGCTTGGCCTCCCATGGTTCCGGGGGCCAAAGCCGTTCCATAGCTCCCACTCATAGCACGCCATTGGCCAGGTCCACTCGGAAACCTTCGTGATGTGGTCGAGTGCAAGCGCATCGGCAGCGCCAGACTCCCAAGAGTCAAACGGCCCGCGACCTCTTGGAACATGAGTAGTGCGGTGCGACAGCGTGTCGCCGTTCCCGAGATACGAATCAAACGACGGATTCTCCCGCTCAAACACTGGCATGACCCAAAGAGCTGGCACACTGCACCTTGCTTGTAAGGCTAGGAATCTGTCTCGGTGGAGTAGAAGGCGCTTGGCGACTAATGCCGCTTCATGCGTGCGAATAAGCTGCATGGAGGACAAATCTGCTGCGTACTCCGACTCAAGCTTCGAAAAATCCATTTCCAGTCCTCCTATGGAAGCCCATTCATGTTGGTGAGCATCGTCGCATTACCATCATGCGGAAAATGCACGTTGTCAAGCGTTGATCCTACCGTTGCGTAGCACGAATGGCCATTCCACGGTACACTTGACGCCTCGCATGTGCTCATTCGCATTAGATAGTATTGATCGACAAACGTGAGCGAGCCACCAATCGAGGTCACGTTCTGCGGCGGCAGCGCGCCGGTCCAACCAAAGTCTTGCGCCCACCGACAGGTTCCGGCGCTGCCGCAGTTGGCTGGCGTACCAGAGTTTTGCGCCACATAGAACACCATCCTCGATGCCGATTGCAGCGTGAGACCGTCTATGCCTACCGCGCTTTCCGGCGGCGGATCAGTCCCGACGCTTGGCCACTTTCCATTGCTAAGCGCACCGTGGGCATTGACGACAGCCTGCATGATTGTATAGGCATAGCTGAGCGTTCCATAGCCATTGCTGCAACACTGCCCGCTTACTGCGTCATTTACGCTGGATTGCAAATGGATGCTCGATGGCGATTTAGCCCCTATCGCCGACCATGGAAAGCAGTCCCGAAATGTCTGCCACGTCGCACCGGCCGATCCGAGAATAACAACCGGGTGACCGTTGATGTATTGCGAGCGCTGAGCGTAGGTCTTTTCAAGGCCCTCGCCGTGACTGTCGGCCCCAAGAATAAAATCGTTAGCTTGGATCAGCGCCACCGCAGCATTGACTCGGCTCGCCGCCGTCGAGTTATAGTAAGCATCTCCGCACGACGCATGGGCTGGCGTCAACAGCAGCAGACTAAGAAGTGTTATAAGTAATCGCATAATCCTCAAAGCCTCCAATTGAAGAAGTATCCGCCGAACCCCGGCGCATTTGAACCCTCCAGCGTGGAGTTAGCCGCCACTGAGACTGCGCGCTCAAGCGCAGAGTAGAATTGCAACCCAACCCCTGCCGGCATTCCGAAAAATGCCGAAGTTGTGCCGATTGAGACGTTGTTGTTCGGAATGACCCCCGTTGATCCACTCGGAGTAGTAGTGCTATTCACGCCAATCCCAATGTAGGCTCCGCTACTACTAAAGCCGAATCCATTATGATTGATGACTACTCCATCTTCCACTTGCCCAACTACAATCGTCGCTCGGCATGTTGCCGAGTTGTGCAAGGCTTCCCATACATCAGCGGCAGCTGGATTCCATGAAGCTGTGCTGTCGGTTATAGTAGTCGAAACGCTAACTCGGTTATAATTATTCCAAACACCAAATCGCGCAGCGCCGCAAGAGCCCGCGCTCGACCCAAATGTGAAGTCGATCTGACCCTGCGCATTCGTCAGCACAGTACCAACGTATGTGCATTGGTTCTGTGAGCAGGAGAATGTCTGCGTGTTGGAATAGCGGCAGGTCGCGGCGGCACTATTCGTCAGCAGTCCATTGAACATCGCGAGTGTTGTCGCCCGCGTAGTTGTATTAGTCCATGCAACTGTGCAGAGCGTTACCGTGCTGCCGTTTACGCCAACGTAAACGTCATGGACCGAAGCTGCTGCCCAATTGCTCCCCAGGACGACGGAGAGCCCCACCGCATCGGTAGTATTTGCCGTGAACTGGAACATGCGCGTGCTTGTCCCATCATAGATGGGAATGAGCGAGTTCTTATACGGAGCGTAGTAGAGCGTGGTTTGAGCGCTCTGCGTGGAAGTCATAACTGGGACGCCGCTTTGCAGCGTCAGCCGGCCACCAGGATCGCCGCATTGCACGTAGATGTTCGAGCCAGTGACTGGCAGGCACGGACCAAGGCCAACGGTTCCACTCAAGCCGCCAATGGTTGAGACGCCAGCAGCAGCTGTGGAACCGAGAGCCTGAGCGCTCCATTTGGAAGTTCCATCAGACAGTAGGATATACCCGCCGTTGGCGGAGCTAATCGTCACACTCGTCCCACCGTTGATTGTATCTGCCCCGGCACGGGCAATGACGAGCGTATTCACTGCCGTGACTGTGCCCTGCAAGTCCAGTACGCAAATCATGTAGGGAGCGCCGGTGACATTTGCTGCCGGCAGCGTCCAAGTACGCGAGGCCGTGAAGGCAGCGTTTGTGAAGGCGCAGCGATCGGTGTTGAGGATCGTATAGATGCTGTCGCCGTGACCAGTGCCCTGATCACCAAAGATATTAAGACCCGAAGACTGCCGTGCGGCATTCGCAGAGGTCTGCCCGGTGCAACCCTGGGAGATAAGACACGGCACAGCCTGAGTCGCGAAGGCTGTAAAGGCAACATTGTTGGTCTTCGTGCAAGTTATGACTCCTGCATTTGTCACAGTGCAGTCCTGGGATAGGGTCGCCATCTGTGGCGCAGCGCCAGTGACGCCGAATACCATCTGCCCATTGGTGCCGACGCCTATGACCGATGGGCAAGCCCCCGCGCCGCCACCAATGACAATACCGTTCGCGGTAAGCGCGGCCGAAGACCCAATCGCCGATGCCGCTGTCCAGCACGGCACGCCGCCCGACGTGCCGCTCGCCACGGTCGCAAAGGGACCGAACAGGACGTTGTTGGTCTTGGTACACGTGATCACACCAGCGTTGGTGACCGTGCAGTCCTGCGACATTGTCGCAAAGACCGCCGCGCTGCCAGTCACCCCCAGGAACACCTGCCCGTTCGTGCCTGTCGGCAGCGCTGTACGGCCCTGGAAGACCTCATAATTTGTCCCAAGCGCGCCGTCGGAGCGCACCTCGATGCTGGAGTTTTGCGCTACCTGGAAATTTGCCGCGCCGTTGATCGTGATCCCGCCGCTGGGCGTGATTATCACTAGACCGGCGCCGAGGTTAAGCACCTCGAAGTTGAACGCTCCCGTAGCCCACGTGGATGGCACCGGCAGCGTGACGGCGACCGCCCCCGCATTGTTGAAGGTGATCATCTGTCCGTAGTCGGACGCCGCGATCGTGTACGACGTACCAACCTGCGGATTGACGCCGGGGAACTGACCCCACGAGGCCAGGAAATCCTGCATGCAGGAACGCACCGATGCCGGCGTGATGGTACCTACTAGGTTGTCAGGGAAACACGTCGCGATCTCGGCGCTCAGGACAGCCTTGCTCTTGGCGGCGCCCGTTTGAGCGCACGCCAGTCCCGCCGAAACGGCGAGGGCCAGGAGCGCTGCTATGACTGATCGGATGCTAGTTCGCATTGACCTTATCCGTCCAACCATCGCACATCAGTGCTCCGCCGGTTCCATCGCTCGCCCACGCAATGGACATGGCCTCCAGGATTACCGACGCTGACACGTTATTCGCGGTAGTTGCTGGGATTGCGATTATCGGCTGCGCCAACCCTCCAGCCGCCCCGTTGTAGGCATTCGTAGGAGCCACGATCACATTGGCAGCGCCGCCGGCATTGCGAGTGTTCCCGGCGGTTATTTGGACCTGCGTGGCCGTCGGAGGAATGAATGTAGATAAGCTTGGTACCGACCAAGTCGGATTAGTGGTGCTATATGTCCCCTTCACGCCAATCTCGATAAGCGGTTGGAATAGCGTATTTGAACCGGCAACAACCGTGTATTGGGCGCGCGCGCCAAGTTGAAGCGTTCGCATCAAGTTTCCGGAGCCATCCACGCGCATTGCGCCGAGGCGGCATTTGTAGGAGTATCCACTCGGCAGCGTCGGCGCGGCGGCGCTAAGTGCGCCGAGCGAGGCCCCTGTCGTACCATTGTCAATGGCCCAGATATTAATCCACGCGCTTGTCCCTGGTGCCTCGCCATCCATTCCATTCGCAGTAGCAGTGACAGTACCCAACGTGATATTGATCGTGTAGCTCACATTCGTCCGTGAGACGACCTGAAAGGAGGGATTGACAGTAGTAACTTGATCGGCGGTGATCGTAACCTGCGTATTCGGCGTTCCGACAGAGTTGACGATCTTCAGCCCTGTCGCCCCACAGAGGGTCTGCTGCGTCTGCGGCGCAGCATTGTTCACAAGGTTTAGTAAGTGGAAGTTGTTTTGACTCGCGCTATAGACCATACTGACAACATTTGATGGCGACCCGATAACGATCTCCCCGCCGGAAAGGGCCACTGCACCGCTGGCGGTATCCTTCACGATGCTAATCGCGCCGAAGGCACTCGGATTCAGCGTCGTCGCGCCGGTGTTATTCGCAACAGGGATGAATTGGATCACACTCCCATCTGTCCCGTTGAAACCCGCGTCAGTGACTGTGATCGCATTCGGCGTTCCGCCGGCTTGCCCGGCCCAGAAGACACTATTACTTGCGCTGGTGTCCGTGGTAACTTGGTCCCACTGCAGCAAGCCGGTTAGGTTATCACACTGCGTCGGCGGCGTGGCGCAAGCGTAGACCTGCTGCCGATACGTTCCAGTGCCGTAGATCAGCGCCTCGCCATTTGCGTCGAGGACAATAGGGCAGGCGTTCAAGGTGGTCTGCGCCGCGTCCTGCCAAGTGTTCTTGCAAACAGTGGTGTTCACGTTATACATGTAGACTGTGCCGTTGGCAAGTGGCACACCCGCGCCGCTTATGAATTGCTGCTTGCCATTCGGCAGAAGGGTCGCAGAGTGAACGTTAGCGATGCATAGGAGGGCAAGCAAGGCGACAATGGCCGTGCCGAAGACCCACCGTTGTAATTCCAAACGTGTGACGGAAGACCACATATCCTGCCTCACTGCCCTGTCCCAATCTGCCTATGCGTAGCTAAGTCACTTCCAACCGGAATTGCTGGGTTCACGCCGCGCAGCCAAGGCTTCGTCCCCTGCGCAATGTCTAGCAAGTGCTTCGTGTAAAGCGGACTATTCACGAAGCTCGCGAGGCTCTTGCCAATAGCGCCGATCCCAAGTGCCCCACTGCCAGCTATCGCCGCCGACTCCCACGGATTCTCCGCAATGTGACTTGCGAATCCGCCGAAGGAGTGCTCTATCATCGGGCTAAGTGTTGAGCCGGCTAGCGCACCTGCACCAGTTGCTGCAATAGGATGTGCGCCAGCTTTCGCTATAAGACTGCTGCTTTTCGCCGGCGGCGCTTCTGGCTTACTAATGAACTGTCCAGTGATAGCAAGGTCTCCAAGTTCCCCCGCCTTCATCGCACTTCCATATCGCTTCTGCACCGCAGGGAGTAGTTTCTGCGGATTATAATCCCCAGCTTCATTCAACGTATCATCTATAATTCGAGTATTCTTATATTGCTTCCGCGCCTGTTGCCACGCTGCATAGTCTTGTTGTGCAGTTGGAGAAGGACTACTAGCAATACTTCGCTCCCATCCATTGTCAATAATGTCTCGCAACCCGCCAGGGCCAGTTACAAACGGCCGCAGATTCGGGTCTTTCGCATAGTTGCTAATCAATCCACCCTGCTGCGTCCATCCCTGGTAGACAGACCCGGGGACTGATCCGGCCGCCAACGCGTTATCGATCTTCTTCTTTAATCCAGCAAACTTCTCATAGTTCTCTGGTGAAAGATTTCCCTGCGCTCTTGCGTCCAAGCTAGCCAAGTCTCCATTCGTCTTCGGATCAAGGCCATCAAACTCATACCTCCCTGCAACTCGTCCCATTGTCCCACTATTCAGTGCGTCTGCCTTCGCTACCCACGCTTGGTTGATTGAGTCTGCTGGAACGCCTGCATGAGTCGTCAGTGCTTTGTCGAATCCTCGGCGAACTTCCTGCTCATTCCCGGCGTTAAAGAGTTGATCCAGCGAAGTTACCGGCGAGGCCACTCCTGGAACTCTCCCCGCGCGCATCGGCACGCCCTGCTTAATCGCACCCTGCACCGCACTTGCAATTTCCGGCGAGATCGCCGACTTCGGCGCGAAACGGCCAAGTAGGGGATTTAGAACTGCTCCCGCACGCGCACCGCCTTCAACCTGATCACCAGTCGGTTCATTCCCAAGTCCACTCTGCAAAAGTCCTGCTGCTGCGCCTTCGCCAGCGCCACGAGTTGCAAGTGACCCAGTGCGAAGTAACGCCGGGCCAACACCCTTGTTAAAAGCGCCAGCTGTGCCGCCAGCGAAGTCGAGAGCTGGAGCTAACTTCGGCACAGCTGCTGCAAGCCGCGCGGCAGCCGGCGCAGCAAGATACTCCTGCCCTAGCGCCATCGCGCCAATAGTGCCAAGTGCCCCGCCGGCGACCTCTGTCCCCATTGCAGAGATCGGATTCTCCTTCGACCACTCATTCCGCGCAGCATTAAGCGCATCGAGACGCTTCTGGTAGGCTCCCATAATATTCCCCGCAGGGGATATAAGCGGTGCGACAGCGTGAGGGAAACCGAGAAGCGTCGCATCGAGGGTGTTATACCCCGCGTTCCAGCCGCTCGGGATAGTGCCCTGTTGCAGAGTCTGCCCAGAGGGGGCAAGGGCGGCATTAAGCCTTGGCAGGAACTCCGCCTCAAAGGGGTCAACAGATGACGGAGCAGAAGGTGCAGCAGAGCCGTGCAGTGCGCCGGAAACACGCGGGCCAAATTCAGCTTCGAACGGATCAACTTGCTCAGCCACCTTACTTCCCCTTTGGCAGCGCGTCGATCTGCCTTCGCAGCGAGCTATCGATAAGCGGGCTCAAGTCCTTCGAAGGGTCCTGTGTATCAAGCGAACCTCCGGACTTTCGCATTATGTTATTCCAGGAACTCCGGAACTGAACTGGGTCACGTCCGTAGCCACCCTGCGCAGCCGGCGCAGACCACTTTTCGTAGCCATTCAGTTCCTCGGAATTGAGGTTGTAAATGCGCTGCGTGAAGTCGAATATTTTCTGCGTCGCTTCGCGAGTCATATTCACATTCGGATTGTTCTTCAGCGAAGCTATGAACTCCGCCACGGCGAGCCTTCCTTGCCCTTTGAGCAAGTTAATCATCTGCTGCGTAGCGTTCTGCATCGAGAGCTTTTGGAACTCCTGCGCAGCATTGAGGGCCTCCTTCGGATCGCCGCCAACTACGGCGTTGTAGACCTCTGGCGAGGCTCCCAATGTCCGCAGATAGCCCGCCATATTCATCCTAGCCTCTGTCCCTGCATTCGGATCGAACTTCGCAAGCGCACCCTTCATCTCTCCAATCTGCTGCATCTGATCCTTCATGCTTGACACAGTGTTGCGAAGGTTATCTATGTAGTCTGCTGTTCCCTTCAGCTGCCCACTTTGAACAGGACTCAGCGCGGTTGTCTGACTTGGCACGCCGTAGGGCGCAGCAGGATTAGGTGGACCCCCCGAGCCTCCACCTGGTGCAACTCGACTTTGATCCTTTCCAGGAAGCATAAGGGACTCAATGCCTGGCCTACCAGGAGTAGGTGGAAGCGGCTGCCCAACAGTCGTCTTCTGCTGTTGCCCCGCATTTGCACCAGTCGTGGTAGTGGTTTCGAATCCCGGCCCAGCCGTCTCTGGCACCACGCCGCCCGGCTGGATACCAGGGCCAGTGCTCGGCGTGACCTGCCCAGTGAACTTATTCCTCGTTCCAACTTGCGTTCCGCCACCGAACTTCGTTGTGTAGTCCTCGCGAGTTTGACCTAGGGTCTCCGCGGCAGTTTGCTGCGCAATTTGCATTTGAGTTAGTTGCTTGTGCGCGAGCTTGGGATCATAGGGCGTAGAGTAGTCAGGCTGGCCATCCTTCCCAGGGGGATGCCCGATAGTCGCCGCCCACTTTATCACGTCGCTTGGATCGCCCCCGCCGTCGAGATGCAGCGCGTGGATTTGCGCCGCTACGCCCATGACTTCATTCTGCGGCAAGGAACCATTCGGATTATTTGCAACTGCTGCACCGGCATAGTTTCCTAGTGCCCCGGCCTTTGTCTTAGCTATGTCTAGGTTCTTCGCAACGGTTTCAGATTGCACCAATTGCCGCTGCACAATCCCATTGATGATGTCCGGTGCCATCCAAGCAGTATCCGGATGGGAGGAAATGAGAACGGAGAACTTATTATAATCCATCTGCCCATCTGGGCCGATGCTCTGCTGCGCGAGCGGTCCTAGTGCCTGCCGGGCCTTGAAGGTCTGCTGGAAGAGCGCATTCTGATTGAGTGCGTTCTGCGCCTGGGCAAACTGCCCCACCATGCCGAGGAGGTTACCCGGCGGCGCAGCAGTGGGGTACATCCCAGTTTGTATCTCAGCCATCTAAAGCCCCTGACGCTACTGCAAACCAAGCAGGGTGCGAAGCGCCTTTACTGCAATTACAAGTTGGACAAAGTAACTCAGGCATCGCACTACGCCGCCGCATCTAGGAAGTTATACCCACCGGAGCCCCAGGGAGCCTGATTATTTCCAACTAGTTGCCCTAAATCCCCTGGCGATCCAGCGTTATTCTGCCCTCCGCCAGTAAGCCGCTGCAGCATCATATACTGCATATATTGGTTCATTGCATTGGAGCCAGACCCAGCTACGCCGAGGGCCCCCGCCGCGCCTGCATTCCCCGCGCCAATAAGATTGCTGCCGACTTGCCCACCAGTCTGAATCCCGCCGCCCATCAGGCTTTCTGCCCCACCTAGATTCACCCCCGCTGCGCTCACTCCAAGCTGCGTCGGACCCATGAGCATGTTGTACTTCTGCTGATTCTGCTTCAGGTAGTTCTCAAATTGCTGCTGGAAAGTCGTTGATGCAAGCCCTTCGGCGTAGTTCGCTATGCCCTTCCCCTGCACGCCGGAGTCTGCAAGTCCCATCGCGCTATTCGCATTCGTGACGGCTTTCTCGCCCTGACCCAGCGTGAACTGATAGCCAGGAGTATTCTCTAAGTCCTGCATCGTCGGATTGAACGACTTCGTAAGCCCTGGCAGCGCGTTTATCAGCTGCCCTCCTGCCTGCCCACCCATCGAGATAAAGGGGGAGAGGTTCCCTTGCGCAGCTTGCACCGCGTCCTTACCCTGCCCGAACATGGCGAGTTCGGCGTTGGTAGCTTGCTGCGTGCTCTTCTGCTGCAATTGCGATCCGTAGATGCTCGCACCCGCGCCGAGTATTGCACTTCCCGCTATTGCCGTGGCTACCCAGGACATGGAAGTAGCTCCAGTTGCTTCGTGAAGAGCAGGTATTCTTCCTCGCTCTTCGCAATATAGTGCGCTTCGATCTTCACGAGATCTCTTTCTTCCGTGCCGTGGATGGTAGTCCAAACAGTGTCCTCGTGCGCATACGCAATTCGCTTCGTTCCAGGCGGCGAGACAACATGGAAGGGGGCTCGGCAGCGTTTCCACTCCCCATTAATGAGCACTGACAACTCGCCCTTGGACATAATGTTGAGTTGTTCATACTTGTGAATCTGGCCAGTTAGAAGTGTGCCCTTGGGAATGAAGAGTTCCCTCGCATAGACCCCTTGTGAGAAGTGATGCTTCACTGGCAGGTCCAGTTGTGGAAACCTGCGCATCTCTTCCTCGATGCCCAGTACCTTACTCCTGTCCCATACTAGGGGAAGCGCGGCTACATCGCCCATTGGCGAAACCCCTTCAATGTGTACCCTATGCAAACGTCATAGTGCGTATCTGGGTCACACTCTGGAACCAGAAGATTTGACACTTCAACGTGGGGACAGGGAACGCTGCATTCACCGCAAGGGCATTAATCCCCGCACCTGCCGGTGGGTAGACATTGGTGCCTCCCGCGCCGACATTAAACACCACCATGAATTGCCCCGCTTGCATTGCCGGCAGCGCTACGCCAGCCCCAGTGCCAGTCACGAAGGCAACGCCAGGAATCAAGGCCGCAGCGGAAGCTTGCGAGGCTCCCGTATCTGCAGTGTTCTGTGACAGCGCATTCGGCGCTCCAGTACCACCTCCGGTGCGGGCGAAGAGGGAGCGCAGGAACAAGTACCAGGGTGTAGTGCATTTCTGCTCCGCGTCAACAAGAGCACTTTCCAGCGGAGGGAAGGAAACACTGTTACCTTGGACAGGGTTGGCCACGGAAGGGGTCCCTTGTTACTACGAGCCTGCTGGCGTTGGGTCCACCCACGCACCCATCAGCGCGGTGTCCACCGGCGCGGCCCAGAAGAGTTCAAATACCCTGTCCCTCGCCATGCCGAGCTTCGTCCACTGCATCTGCCTGATGTAATTCCCGGTATTCCCGAGGCTCTGCGCAACAGGGTTGCCGAAGGAGTGCCCTCGATCGTCGCTCCATCGCAGGTAGCATTCATCGAATGCCCTCTGCACTGGCGGACCGAAGCCAGAACTGAAGCCATCACTCCACGCTCCCGCCGGGATTGCGAAGACATTGCCGCAGTCCATATCGGCTCGGAAGAAGGAATAAGAGACTCGCTTGCCATCCAGCAGAAGGTGCGGAAAGGAGCGCCTGCGCACAATGGGATTGCCGAAGTCGGTGAAGGCGTTGATGTCAAGCGAATACAACTGCCCGTTGGCGAAGTCGCCGCAGACAACAGTGCCATACGCCTGTGCCATGCAGTTCGCCCGATGTCGGTGTTCGACGCCATTCACATCGTTGAAAGCCCGAGTATGCCACAAGTTCTCCGTAGTATCATAGACAACTGTAAGGTCCCCACTTGGAAATGTGAGCATATAGAACACATGGTCCTGCTGCTTATACGTCATGCCGATGGCATCATCGATACGAGGGAGCTTGGAAATAAGTGAACTAATCGCGGGAGTGGAGATCTTCCTCGCCGCATAATTCGCTCCCATAAACACCGTGCCCTTGCCGTCTTTGTCCCGCCCAAGCCAGAATATCATGAGGTCATGCTTCGCAACGCTGTAGGGCGCAGCGCAACCCTGCTCGATGAATACCCCCGGCGTAATCGCGAATGGAAATGCCGCTGCGCCGGAGTTGTACCAAATCTCACTCGTCCTCTGTGCGCCGAGGAGCCAAACCTCCCGGTGCATCACAGCAATGGCGGCGAGTTTGTCAGGGTAGCCAGACTTCGCCGCGAAGTACGTCGGGTCGAAGTTAACCACGCCACTCAGGGAGGAATAGAAGTTCCTGGTTCCTGGCTGGTTGTAGAGAAGGAATGTGTCGAGGATGCCCGAGCTAACACTGCCGAGGAAGTTAGGGTCCCCAATCTGTGCAAAGGCATTAGTCGCAAGTGTGATCTGATAGCCCTGTGGGGAGCCATCGACAAGCGTGGCGATGGTGCCGTTGTCAGCAAAGGAGACTGGCGAGAGGACGTTGCTGACAAGCGGCCCGCCGATCTGCGTGAAGGTCCAATTCGGATCGATGTAGTAGACATTTTGGTTCAGCACACCGTAGAGGGAGCCGTTAGTAGCTTCATATAAGCCCCTCCAAGTCCCCCCGGCCGGTGTGTTGCCAAGCACCGTGAGTCCTGGCGTCTGATACATCGTGAACGGCTGCGGAGAGTCCTCGGGGTTCTTCTCGGGGTAGAGATTCGTGCAACGCTGCGCATTCGCGATGAGGTTCCTCGCGGTGTAGAAGCCACCTTTCAGCGGGAGCGGGGCCATCGCAAGGGTATTACCTTCGGCGAGCGCCTATCGGCTATTATACTCAGTAATCAACACACATCCGTTTCCGCCCTGGGCACCCGCAGCTGTCGAGGCGCTTCCTTGGCTCTGCCCGCCAGAGGCCCCACCGCCACAAATCGTCCCAGCCACGCCGCCTACGGCAGTCGCTGCACCTTCCACTCCTGGCGCTCCACCGCCCCAGGGACCGGAGCCTCCCGCGCCAGACTCGCCCGTCGGCGTTGCGATGCTTGCGCCGAAACCACGCTGCCCCGGCATTCCAGCAGGCACGAAATCGCCGGTGCCAGCCACGCCACCAGCACCGGAAGTACCACCAGCATTTGCTGCTGCACCACCACCGCCGCTTCCACCTTTGCCAATACACAGTGTGCCAAGTGACGTATCATTCCCGGCGGTGCCAGGGTTATTCCCCGTTGCGCCGGCATTCGCCGCAGCGGTATTAGTTACCGCCTGCGAAGCACCAATCTGTGCCGCAGTAAGACGAACGCGGGAGTAAGAACCGGCGCCCCCACCGCCCCCAGACGAGACGCCAGTGGCGCTTGCTGCTGCGCCGCCCGAGCCGCCGCCTTGCCCAACGCATTCCACAACTGCGAACTGCAAGTTCGCGTTCGGAGTGTAAGTTCCGTTCGCAGAGGTTGTGAAGTACTGCGTTGTAACGCTGCCGAAGAGCGTCGAGACGCCGCCGGTGACTAGCTGTGGAGCAGCAGGACCACTTGCAAGCAGCGCGAGGACGGACGCAAGAGCGAAGCTACGAAGCCACTTATTCATCTGCTAGTCCTCACTGAATCAGGCCGTGGATGAATCCGACGGTACTAAGGGTAAGTGTCGCGCAGGAAGTGGAGCTAACTGCAACGGTAATTCCAGTGGAGTATACTGCCGGCGGACCAGACCCGTAGGAAATGCCACCGATTCCGCCAGCGGCGATAGAAATGCACTCCACCATATTATTCGCGGCAACTCCTGCCGTCGTCGCACCGTTCACCGGCGCAGCGACAGCGTTGAATACCTGGAGCCAGCAGGCCGCTGTGCAGTCAGCATATACTGAGTATAGGTTCCCTGGTGTAGCTTTCAAGACGCAGCTAGATACTGCAGAACCGCAGACTACTGGGGTAATGCCGGCACTTGCTGCCGCGCTCGGCGATGGGGCGACAGGAAGCGGGAACGTTGTAGAAATATCCTGGCAGGACGGGGCAAGTTGCCCCGTTGCAGCAGCTACCGGAACGCAGACTTTCGTCGTCTGCTGGGCATTCGCAGGCAGCGGAAGCAGGAAAGCAAGAACGGCAAAAGCAAGTGCGAATTTCCTAGTCATCTTACTTCTTCCCCTTGCCTTCGGCAAGCTTCTCAATGCTTACCTTCACCTCTGCAATTGTCTTCATGATCGTTCCCTGGCCTTCCCAGAGTGCCTCCACTCTGCTTCCCTGCGCATCGACTTTATTCCCGAGGGTTTCCACCTTCGAGTAGAACTGAAAGGCGTACCACAGCGCGCCGACTGTGAAGCACACCGCAGTAATCCCCCGCTTAGTCCACACCCACAGCGCGTCGGTGACAACAATTTGACTCCCTGCAGTACGTTTCCTTGACATCACGGACTTCCGCAGGTGTACAGGAGCAACAACACGCCTAGCAAGAGGGCGAGAACTAGTGCTGCGCCCTTTTGGTCCTTTTGCCACCATTCGCGCTTACGAATCATCAACGCTACCCTACATTCCACCAGTTTACATTATCGAACCGGCCGCTGAGAATCGCAATCGCCATCATCAGGCCGATAATCACGAAGATAACTGTAAGGATGTGCGCGGGAATGACGACGCCAAGAAGGGCAAGCACCCAGATAACTACGTAGTACGCTAGGACCACGAAGGCGATGCCAAGCAGGATCGCTAAGATTTTCACAAGGACGTTACCCATTGGGAGACTCCTTCCTATAGTACCCGCAAGTCCGATTCTGGAAACACCATAATGATCCCAGTCGTGAGTAGTTTCACTCTCCAAAATCCGACTTCCTCCGCCGGACCAATGACTGTACCGAGAATTTCCCGCGTTCTGCCATCTGATCCCTTGTGCGTTACTTCCACTCGATCGAATTACTTGAACTTCTCTGGCATCGGCAAGGCACTCTTTAATGGCTTATTTTCTGGATCATTTCATATATTAGAACAACTAAGCCAGCGCCGCCAACAAGATATGCCCAACTATCGCCCACCCCCTTCGAATGTCCCACCGCAGTATCTTTCGATACGCTGAGTGCCTGGATTGTCGCTGCCATTTCCTTAAGCGTTCCAGCTAACTGCGGGTCGCTCACGCTAGTTTCTCCGCCCCTTACATATTGGTTCTTCTCGACAGCCGAAATTCGCTCGTTAGTGGTGGCGCCAAGTTTGTCCACCGTACCGGAAAGCAGAATTGCGCTCTTGTCCGACTGCCGCTCCAGGATGTCGGCGATGCGCTTGTCAAAGTCCGTCCTGACAGCTGCTAGGCGGTCCTCATTCGTGGTTCTCAGCGCCTCGATCCGCGCCTCGTACATATCTCGCTGATCGCTGAGTTCCTTGTGCCGCCTGTCCTGGGCTTCCCTAAGATCATCCTGCCTCAAAGTGTCGCAGGCACGCAGTTTGTCCTGCGTTTCCTCCAGCGCCTTTACAAGCGCCTCAACGTTCTTCGTGGGATCGATGACAGCGTTGCCCTTGGCATCGATCCCAATTCCAGCGCGAGATTCAGCCATCGCAAGTCAAGGGCAGCGTTGCGTTCGCTGCCCTCCTTCCTTCTACCACTTCAGCGCAAGCCCAGCAAGGTACGTCGTGCCGACGCCTCCGCAAGCAACGCCAGAAGGCAGCCCACTGCCGACGCAGATGCCTTTCTGCGGGAACTTCGTCATCGCGAACACATCGACGACAGAGCCGCTCGTAAGTTGCCCGAGCATCCCAATGCCCATGCCAGGGGACAGTCGCCAGTCGCGATTGCTCGCCATGCCGAAGTCCAGCGAGATGTCTTCCTCAGTTAGCGACCCAAAGAGATATGGCTTGATATTCGTCGCAACCTGGCCACCGGGAAGCGGCGGGAACGGCGGCGGCGCAAGGTTCCAAGTGGGGAAGAGCGCCGCGATGTCTTGCAGAGGCGCTCCGACCATGACCCGCTGCGTGAACGTCGCAGGACCGGAGAAGGAGAAGCCTTGCGAAGCACCGTTGAAGTTCGTCCAGCCGAACCAGCCCTCTGCAGCGGCGAAGTACTGCGAGTTAGGCAGGTTCCAAACGTAGCCAACAATGCCGGCTACGCCGATCTCGTTGGAAATAAGGGAGTTCGAGTTAACTCCCGGCACACTTGCCGCGACCTTCCCACCGCCGCCAAGTGTCCCCACTCCGAAGTAGAAGCCCTGAGTGGTGGGATAGGCTGCGAGGCTCAGCTTTGGCGGGGCTTTCAGCGGAACCATATCGGCAGCAGGGGCCGCCGTTGCAAGCAGCGTGCTTGCAAGCAACGCGATTGTGAGCTTCTTCATGTTCCTGATCTCCTGTTGGCGGTATTGCCAAACGTGCAGCATAGCACGAAAGGGAGTCTCTAAAATGTCACACTCCAGGGGAATTTGCACCCGGTTGCGGGGCCGGTGGGACTACAACCGCCGGCTTCGCCACAGCATCCTGGATCGCCTTCTGCGCCGCTTGCGCCTTCGCATACGCCTCCGCAGCGGCTTGCTTCTTCGCCTCCAGCTGCGCAGCTATCTCCACAACCCTCGCTTGCGCCTGGGCAGAGCCTGTCTTTTCCCACCAAGACCACGCAGCGCCCAGCAGCGCAATGGCAACGCCACTTCCCATCTCGACAAACTTCCCCTGGGAAGTCGCATCGCCGGCAAGCAGGCCGTGGGAGGCCAATGCCGTCCCAGCGATGGTAATGTAGTGGCGAAGCTGCCCAAGGGCGACATCTTTCATCAGTGCAGTGGTCTGTGGATCGATCTGCATCGGCGGTGCTCCTTGCGCTGTTACTACGATGAAACTGCCATTCGGCCGGAGGCCCATAGGCGAACGCCGCCCACGTCGCTGTAGCACCAGTAGACCCCTCGGAAGGCGTTACTCAGATTCACCGCGGCTCCAACTGCTCCACCGTCGATCTTGTCGTTCGCTCCGGCGGGGAACACCTGTACTGTCTGCCCGCCGTCATTCAAGATGAAGACGAGGTTCGGATTCGGAATGCCATTAGCGTTCGCACCGCTGCCGGGGAGCTTCACCGCATCACTGGCGTTAGCCGCAGCGATTTGCGTGATACCGAGCGTGATTGCCTTCGCACCTGCTCGTGTCTGCACCGTGCTCGGCACGAGGGCCGAGGCAGTACTCAGCAGGAACTGCGATAGCAGCGCGTTGAGCAGCGAACCATCGACGAGACGGAAGCCCGATTGAAAGGGCTGCGGGGTATTGTCAACTTCGGCCATAGTAGGGGCTCCTTAGTTAGCAGCGGGATTGCTGCTGTTCCGATCGTCCGTAGGGCCACCATTGGAAGTACAATAGTGGGTCGTTAATCGTCTAAGCCAAGATCAGCTAAAGTTGTTGAACCCAAGCTTTCTTCATGACTTCTAGAGGCTAAAACATTCATTTTATCGACATCATTTATCTGATTTGATCTGAATAAACATTATAAACTCCCGGCCGAACGAGTGCCTTCGGCATCTGCAAGCGCGCAATCTGCGTATTTGCCTTCCTCATCGCGTTCAAGGACGCCTTCGCGAGTTGCACATCCATCGGTTTCACTGGCAAGTCGTAGGCACTTCGAAGCCTGACGACCATATTATAGTGCAGCGCATTGAAGTAGACAAGTGGCAGATTCAGTGTCGCTGCGAGATTCGCGACCTGCGAGAGAATTGCCTTCAGCGTCAAGTGCATCTCGTAGATCGCCGCTTGCGGAACGGGCCAGAAGTACACGACACCCAGTGGAAAGTCACTATCCAGGAACACGACCTCGGGAAAGGATTGCATCTTCTTCAGCGCGATGCGATTGTAGTCCTCCCTCGCTTGCAGCACCTCCACTGGGTAGTCAATTTGGTTTGGTTGACTCTGCACGGTCTGCCGAATGAAGGCGGCCTCAAGCCTGTCCGGCGCAGCAGTTACGTTGAAGTCTCCGCCAGGGCCAACGGTGTAGCTCTGCGCTCCGGTGGCTAGTTTACTCGTATCAACTGTGTGGTAAACTAGCCACCTTTCGTCCTGCCACTGCGCAAGTAGGAAGTTGAGCCGAGTCAGGAAGAGTGCGCTGTCCTGGCCACTCGCGGCCTGCCCAGTGCCGACAACTCCGGCATCGAATAGGCACAGGTTAGCTAGGTCCAGCGCAGTAGTCATTCAATTCTACACCGCAGCGGGAGCGCCGGGGCCGGTAGAAGGCGCAACTGCAGGCGCCGGGGGAGGCGGAGCAGGGGCCTTTGGCGGAGCAGGAGGCGCAGCGGGCTTCGCTCCCGGAGCAGCGCCGAGGCTCTTCAAGAGCGCGTCCTCTTCCACCTTGCTCTTCACCACCACTCCATCATGCCCCGCACCGATCCACTTGGGATACTCGGTAGCTGGGGCGGCGGCAAGTACAGCAGGGTGAGCCTTCACATAGGCGATAACGATGGTAGTGCGCCCTTTCTTCGGCTCACCATCGCGATGGAGCCACAGTTCGGTATCACTTCCAACTGCCGGCACGATGTGCGCGACTTGACCATCCACCTTCACGAGGCTTTCCGGCCTCGCGTCATCTTGCGATGTAGCAAGTGCGAATGTGCCACCCTCCCAGGGCTCATCCTGCACCACGACACAGAGCAGAACGAAGGTGCCCTTCGGCAAGATCGCAACTCTCGCCGCGCGCTTCTTGCTCGCCCTCGCCGCATCGCTGCGCGTCTTGAAGGCTGCCGGGGCTTCGCCCGGCTTCTGCACCGGGGGTGGAAGCTCGCCAAAAGTGCCATCGTCAAAGTTGAACGAGGCGCGGTGCGCGAGCACAGTCTCGTATTCGTTGTAGTCAGTCATCTTTCAGACTCCACTTGTGGCGCGCGAGCGCGCTATGTGGGAGGCGACGCCTCCACAGGGGTATTCGCAGGAACTTTCGGTGACAGGGCCTTCGGAACTTGCACAGAGGAAGTCTTCGCAGAAGTGCCGCTCAGGGCAGCCAACTGTGCGCGAAGCTCCGCAAGTTCATCCCTCTGACTTGCGACCTCCGCGGCGAGCTTATTCTTCTCCACGAGCACAGGGTCGCTTTCGAGACTTACACCGGGGACAGACTCACTTAGCAATGCGAGTTCCTCCCGCTGGTTCCCGACGATCTTATCGAGCTTGGAGCCATCCGCACCGAGCACTGTGATGCGCTTCGGATACTCCATGTAGGGGCGCGGCCGGCCCTCTGGATCGAAGGGGCCAATTTTGCCTTCGCTCGTGAGTCGTTCGTAGATTTTCAACATCAGCGGTGCTCCTTATGTTTGGCGGCGCGCTTCGGCAACTTGCCGCCCTTGTCAGCCTTCAAGAATTCCCTCCCGACCTTCTTCGGAATGCCCAGGGTAGACTTCCCGCCCGCCGCCGCTCCCATTGCTCTCCGCTGTGCTTCACTTCTTGGCGGCATTATTCGTCTCCTTCGAGTTCCTCATTATGTTTCCTGTGCTTGGCAGCAACAGGGACTCGGGAGGAACCCAGTCCCTGTTGCGCCACGCCCAAGCCCCCACCGCCGAAGTCAGGGCAGAGCGAGGGGAGGAACTATGTTCGTCGTGGCCCAAATATGTCCTCAAGGCAAGTTGGTTGTTTCAACTTGTTGATCTTTGTCCAAACTGGTGGAGGTGGCGGTGTTCCTTCTCCTACTCCATCTCCGGTGCTAGAAAACTTCCCGTAGTATTTCCTAGCACCTTCCTCGTATGCAGAAGCAGCTTCTTCCTTGGTATTGAAGTGACCTAGCGAAACTGGCCGGCCATCGACTTGAATGCGCGCTTGCCACTTCAAGTTATCCCTTCGCTGCCTAACTCCCTTAATTCCAGCTTCGTTGTTTGCGTTTGTCTTCGCGTTATGGCGGTTCTGAGCGCGAGTACAAGGGCGAATGTTTGTCAAGCAATCGTTAGTTGGGTTCCTGTCCTCATGGTCCATTCGTCTCGGATATTCGCCGTGAACATAGTACCAGATAAGTCCAGTGTTACAGTACTTTATTCCGTCGATCTCAACGTAGCGGTAGCCTTTCAAGTTGACTGTTCCAGCAATTGCACCAGGAGCTACATTTCGACTATTACCCTTGATCCAGTACAAAAGCCCCTTTTCTGGATCGCATCGAAACAGTTCCTTCAACTTCTCATGCGAGATGTGTATTCCCACTGCATCCTCCATTATAACGGGATTGCACTTTCGCACGCGCCCGTTATAATGGCAACATCAAAATTGGACCCACCACCTTACAACAGGTCAGGTATGGCCACTGCCCATTCTGGCCTAACGTAAAGTACACCCCAGAGCACATCTAATCTGGTTATAAATTGATCGCTCTTGATGTCGTAGGCAGAAATCATCCTCATGGAGATTCCATCGTAGGACTCCCTCGCCGCCTCATGCACGCCCCTCGGCAACTCCAAGTCCGCCGTCGCCATCGTGATGGCCTCGGGCACGAAAGCGAAGTTCTTCCGATAGACCGCGCTCGCGAGTGTGGCCGGGATGATATTCGCCGCGTTGGCAGGCGACACGTCCACGGTCTGGTACTGCACAGGTGTTGGGCCGGCAGCTGCGGGAATGAGTGCCGGGTAGATATTCATCGTCGTGCCGCCATTCGCAACAGCGGTCGTGAGGACGAATTGCATAGCGGTTTGCGTGCTGACCTTCGTGATCCGGTTCACGGAGTTCACACCTGAGATCGTTACAATGTCGCCGAGGGCATACGTGCCAGCCAGGGCATTAATCGTGATCTGCAGGCCCGTTTGCGCCGCGCCATTTACAGTCGCAGAGGTAGCCTGGGCAGACGTGTATGCGCCAGTGGTGTGCTTGATAACTGTTTGATCCGAGTACCAGTCGAAGCCCAGGGTATCTTCGGCAAGCTGGCCCTTCTTGTACTGGTCGCCGATCTTCTGGCCAGGATTCAGGAGCCCGGCGAGGCTCGCGACGCTGCGCGCCATCGTGATCGGGTCGATGATGATCTTGCGGCGACCTCGGGGCGCAGAGTTGAGGTCCAGGATCGCTCCGGCAGTCAGCCAAGTCTGGGCAACTGGCGTCAGAACGTTCCCTGCGCCGTCGAAATTCCCGGCAAGCCTCGCAACACCCCCTTCCACCCCCGCCATGATGTTCGCTGCCACGTCGCCGCAGAGGTTATTCACCATCGGGGCAAGCACTCGGCGGGAGAAGTCATCCAGGGACATTGTACGATCGACGCTGGAGTACGCAACG
>Ga0210400_10001432_pt1 | contig 23754 bp, 22 predicted proteins | sample IncBWH26MmetaG_FD_155456 | JGI IMG/M metagenome (GOLD analysis project Ga0210400, IMG submission 155456) | Forest soil microbial communities from Barre Woods Harvard Forest LTER site, Petersham, Massachusetts, United States - Inc-BW-H-26-M | ecosystem: Environmental > Terrestrial > Soil >...
CGTCTTGACGGCTTCCTTCGTTGCATCGGCGGCGCTGCTGATCGCCTCTGTGGTCTGTTCCAGTACCGGTTTGTCGTTGTCCATATCGTCCCCCAGGGTTTATCGAAGCAACAACGATAGCGGGATTCGTAGAGCTGTCAAAGAGACGGCGGTCGCACTCAACTCGCGCGGAGTTTTGCGTAGGCCTTGAGCGCGCGTTCACGCCCTTTGCTATGATCGATGATCGGCTCCGGATAGTTCCTGCCGAGATCCACGCCCGCGACTTTGAGCTCCAGTGGTGCGGCGCTTCACCGGCAGGTGGATCAGGCTTGTCGGCAATTGCGCAAGTTACGGCACCCAGCGCCTGACATAGACGCCGTCGGAATCGAACTTCCCGCCCTGCAGAACAGGATTGAAAACGCGAAAATGGCGGGACCGCCGGCCTATTGATCGCCAACTGGATCACGCCGAGAGTGTGAGCGAGTCATTCCTGGACGATGCGCAGCATCAAGCCTCAGATGCGCAGCATCGGGGCATCTCGAGATTTTCGGGTTTGGTGCTGGCGCACCACCCCGGGATGACGGTAGCGGTTGCTTCGCTTCGCTCGAAACCGCGAGCCGTCACTTCGGCTGCGGCACGATCCGAATATACGGCTTGGGCGATTTCCACCCCGCGGGATAGATGGTCTTGGCCTCGTCGTCGGAGACCGAGCCCGCGATGATTACGTCCTCGCCCTGTTTCCAGTCGGAGGGTGTCGCGACACGATGCTTGGCGGTCATCTGCAGGGAATCGATCACGCGGAGGATTTCCTGGAAGTTGCGCCCCGTCGTCATCGGGTAGACCAGCACCAGTTTGATCTTTTTGTCCGGTCCGATGATGAAGACGTTGCGAACCGTCTGGTTATCGGCAGCGGTGCGCGTGGCGGCGTCGCCGGAGGTCGAGGCTGGCAGCATGTCATAGAGCTTCGAGACGTTGAAATCGGTATCGCCGATCATGGGATAATTCGGCGCCGCGCCCTGCGTCTCCCGGATGTCTTCGGACCACTTCGCGTGCTTGTCGACGGGATCTACGCTCAGCCCCATCAGCTTGACGCCGCGCTTGTCGAACTCCGGCTTCAGCTTGGCCAGCGCGCCGAGCTCGGTGGTGCAGACCGGAGTGAAATCCTTCGGGTGCGAGAACAAAAGCGCCCAGCTGTTGCCGATCCAGTCATGGAATTTGACCTTGCCTTCGGTGGTTTCGGCCTCGAAATCCGGGGCCACAGCGCCAATTTGGAGAGCCATATCTCGACCTCATGTCGTTAAAGTAAGGGGAAATTTTGCTGTTTTGATTATAGGAGCCGGGATTACCTAACGGAACAGTCGTTGCAAAAAGGGGAGATATTTCTTAAGCGGATGGAACTCTTAGCATCTTCTTTTAATGTCACGCCATGAGACGAAAAAACGCATTTGCGGCAGAAGCGCCTGGCTGCCCCGGTATTGCCTTTTATGACGCCCATCACCCTGCGCCGATCCCCGCCGGTTCGAACCGTGACTGACATCACAGCGACAAATCCGCAACCAGCTAAAATTCTCGCAAACCAAGTTTCGAATCGTTAACCACTCGTTTACGCCTGCGGGAAATGCTGGCCCAGAACAAGAAACTGAAAAGAGTGACTATGTCTGCCCCCCTAGCGACCGCTGCCGAACCGATTGCCGTCCTCGAACCTTCTGACATTTCCTGCCGGAACACCGCTGCCTTTGCCCTGACGGTTGTGCGCGATGGCGTGATCACCGGCGAAGGCCCGACCACCAGGGGCCGGGTTCATTTCTCCCGCGCGCTGGACGCTGATGACGCCGCCTGGTGCGAGCGCATCCTGACAGCGACCGCCGTCGAGCATCAACCGGTCAGCCGGGCGGAGGCCGAGGCGCTGTTCGAGATTGACGCCGCTGCCGCCGAGCGCAGCGACAACGGCCGCTTCGATGACCTGCTGGCCAAGGCGGTGGTGCATCATGCTGCCTCCGCATCCGGTCTGCCGGTGCCGCCGCGCACCGTTGCGCTTTCGGCGGAAACCGCGATCGAAAGCTGGGTGCCCTCGCAGGCGGTCAATGTCGATACCGAGGTGCTGGAGTGGATCGCAACGCAGATGCGCGGCAAGCGCCGCGGCAACCGCACCCTGATGGCGCTGGTCGCCACCGTCGTCGGGGCGACGCTGCCATTTACTCAGCTGCCGAAGGTGTTTGACACCGGGATGTGAATTCTGCGCGCAACGGTTGATATCGCAACGGCGGGGTTACTTCCCCGCCGTTTTTTATCGGCTGGCGTCGCAGGAGCGTCGTTCGGCGCTGCCGATCAAGGTTTTTTGGGTGGTGTCGTCGTGACAGTACGCGCCGGCGTGGGTGTGACGGTGCGCGCCGGCGGCGTCGATGCTGCGTGATAGGTCGTTGTGCTGACAGGTGCGTGATAGGTCGTCGTGCTCGGCACGACGCGCACCGGGTTGGGATTGGTCGGCCCGCGCCACCCGCCATTTGGATTTTTTGGGGTCGCGGGCGACGGGGGTGGAGCAATTTGAAGGTCGGTCTTCCGCTTCGGCGGGTTTGCCGTATACGTCCCGGTGTAACCTTTCGCAGGCCCGGTTGAAGTCTGAACGGCGTTATAGTTTGTGATGTTTTCTATTTTTTTCTTGGAAGTATCTGGTGTCTGGGCCTGAACCGCCATTGCCGAGGCCGCAAACGTAACAATCGTGGCGGACACTGCCGCTAGCAATTTGCTTGGCATCATTTCCCCCTTCGGGAGCAAATCTCCCAATGGATCATCCTAGGGGAGTTGTTGCGGCCTACCTAGCCGTTTGCGCCCCAAAAGGGCCTCAGGGTGCACCGCGGCATTATTTTCCAACCGTTTTTTGTTTGCCGGCATCGGCATCGAGCCCGACGCTCCGGCCCGGAAACCCCGCCACGTCGAAATAGCGCTGCGACAACACACGCTGGAATTTCATCACCGTCTGCAGGCCGTTCGCGGCGGGTTTGGAGACGACCGTTCCGTCAAATGCCTTGGGGATGACGCCGTTCGGCAAAGCCTCCGACATCACCCGGCCGGTTAATCCGCCGGCATTGGTCGGGTGCAACCCTAGAAGCTGGGCGACGGTGATGCCGACGTCCGCATTATTGACCGGCAGAGGATCGGTATAGCCGGCTTTGAAGTCCGGCCCGATCGCCGCCATGAAATTCAACGTGTCGCCGCGGCCGAAACTGCCATGCATGCCCTGGCCCTGACGCAGCACCGTATCGGCGACTTCGACGGAGCAATTGGTCGGCTCGCCGCATCCCTCCACATAGGAACGGAAATTGACCACGATTGATGGGTTGGGCGTTACCGCCTTGCCCTTGAGGCCGATCTGCGACATCGGCAGCGTCCCGCCAAAGTGCCCGAGCTTGCCGTCGACAAACAGTCCGCTGACGTAATCCTGATCGAGCAGAGCCTTGATGGTGCGTTCCGCGAGTTTCTTATCCCTTTTTGGCAGGTAGATCAGGTCCGATCCGCCGTTGGTGGCGACCACCAGATCCGGTTTTGCCGGGTCCTGCCCCAGGAGGCCGTTTCCCGCCTTGGAGTGGGCGGTGGCGGCCACCCGCGCGTTCCTGTCGTTCGGATCGAACAACGGCAGGTCAAGCGCCTTGGCCAGATCGATGGCCAGAAAGCCCATAGGCAAGAAATCCTTCGGCGTGTCGTCATAACTGAGTTTCGCAGCAGGGCTGGTCTTGCTCTCCTTGGAGATCGTCGAGAAGCCGTGATCGGAAGCAATGATGAGATTGGTGGTGGCAGCGAGACCGAGATCGTCGAGCGCCTTGCGCAGTTGCGCTAGATTGTTGTCCGCATTCCTGATGCCGGCGAGCGAGGTGGGACCGTTGATGCCCGGTGTCACGGTGTTGAGACTGTCGCCGGTGTTATGCTGGCTGCCGTCGGGATCACGCGACCAGAACACCAGCATGAAGGGCTTGTTGCGCGCCTTGAACATCGGCAACACGACCTTGGTCGCGACATCGGCGAAATAAGCCTGCTGGGCGGTATTCGGTACCAATGTGCCCGGTGTTTTGGCGTCGCCGGCCTTGCCGTTATCGCCGCGCGAAGGGGTCGCGAGGGGAAGGCCAGCCTTGGTCAAAGCGGCCTTCATCTCCTCGGAAAGCGGGACGCCGTTCTTGCTGCCGGTGGCGTCGTCGATAACGATCGAGTGAGTGCCGTCGGCGCCGATCTTGTCGGTATGATCGAAAATCAGGGTAGGCCCGAGCTTGCCGAGAGCTGCCGTGCTGAAACCTTTGGCGCGCGCCATTTTCAGCACGGTTTCCTCATTCAGGTAATCGCCGCCGAAATGCTCATCGGCATCGAGGATCACCGGATCGACCTCGAGGAAGGGCGTGACCGAGCCGTCCGCGGGCCCGACGGGATAACCGGTATAGATTGTGTTGGAGAAATCGCCGGTATCGCCCAAGTAGTGGCCCGTGGCCATTGCCGACGCATTGGCGGTGGTGAAGGTCGGAAACAGGGAGTGGGAATTCTTGAAATTTACGCCGCTGTCGCGGACCGCTGCCATGGCTGGCGCGGTCTCAGGCGTCACGATCCGCCCGCGCAACCCGTCCGGTACAAACAGAATGACGTTATGCGGCGTGCTGCTTTGCGCGAACGCCCCGCCGGCGGACACCAACATCAGTCCAGCGGACAGCATCACCACCGTACGGCGCATCTAAATCTCCCGAAGAATCGAATGAGCGGCCTTTTTGCCGGTCATTTCTGTCTAGGTTTGCGGTGTGACAGAATTGTTACGGTCTTCGCGCCTGCTTCGACGGTTCGCCCCTGATTGGCCTCGCCGGCATGAAGATTAGCCAAACGTCTTGTTCGTCATCCTTAGGCGCTGCGCCAGCACACGCATCACCTTCAGGGCGAAATAAGGCGTCTGACCGACCAGAAATAAGAATTGCTTTTCGGACACCGCGACCAGTTCGACGTCGGTCACCGCAACCGCCGTCGCGCTGCGCGGTTCGTTGTCGATCAGCGCCATCTCGCCGAAAATACTGTCCGCCGCAAGCTCGGTAACGGTCCGGTTGCCTATCTGAATGCGAACCTGGCCGCTCTTGATGACAAAAAGTTCGCGGGCCTCGTCGCCTTCCCTGAAAATAATGCTGCCGGCCTTGAACGATTGCGCATCAATATTGTTGCCTGTCAGTATGCTAAAGCTCGCTTCCTGCTTCATTGTCGGCCCCGCTGATTGATCACAAAGTACGTTGCCGGACGAAGGGCCGACAATTATACGCCTTGCGAAATCCGGCGGCCTTGGCATCGTCCTCGGAACAGAACCAGCGATCCGGCTTGGTCAGCGCGGGATAACTGCGGCATGTCTGCAAGTGATAAATGCCGACATTGCCGGTGACGCGTGCGCGCAAGGCAAACTTGCCTTTGATGCTGCAACCGGGCGGCATCGCCGGCTCATAGGGGAATAGCGCCTCACGTGTTTCGCGATCCTTGTCGGCTCGACACGCCCCACCGAGCAAGGCGCCGTCCTTTTGTCCACGCCGGAATTCCTGCGGCGCCACGAAGCAACCCTTCCAAAGCCCTCGGCGGTTGTCCCTTGCATCCGCCTCGTCCATCTTGAATTGGCCTCGCGTGGCGGGTTCGAGGTTCATGGCAAAGCCCTGGCGGACAAGGAGCTGGTTCAGGGTTTTGCTTTCACCCTCGACGGTGCAAACGCCGACATGCCACTTTGTGTAGGTGACATCTATACCACGATCCTCGCAACGGACCTCATGACCGCCAATCAGGCGGACGAGTTGATCGCGTGCGTCGACGCCGCAAGCCCAGGTGTCGGCGTGGTCGTCGGTGCAGATCTGGTCAAGAGCCGGTGCATCAATGCCATCGAGCCGATACGTCACATCGGCGAGCTCAATGCTGCCGCCGTCCCTGACGATCGGGCTGGAGGCGAAGCTTGGGCCGGCTGTGAAAATCGCCAGTATCAGGACAAGCCGCCGCATCAATCGGAGGGCTCCTGAATCGCAGGAGTCCTGCGGTGAGAAAATACGATAACCGGATCTTATGGCGCGGGCGAAGACCCGACCAGATTGCTTCTGACGGGTGGTAGCGGGACGTTTCCCCGCGGGGGTTGTCCCGTGATAGCTGGAGAATGGGGTTTCCGGCATATCAGCCGTTGCCTCCGGTTGGTTTTGCTGTACGACGGAATTGTTACGTCCGTCCCCGCGTGCCAGATTGCGGGGCGGTCCCGCCCCAGAGGTTGCAAGCAAGCCAGCAAATGTTCAAACGAATTCTGATCGCAAATCGCGGCGAGATCGCCTGCCGGGTCATCAAAACCGCCCGCCGAATGGGGATTGAGACCGTCGCGGTTTATTCCGAAGCCGACCGCGACGCCCTCCACGTCGAAATGGCCGACCAAGCGGTCCCGATCGGCCCACCGGCGGCAGCCGAAAGCTACTTGCAAATCGAGAAGATCGTCGAGGCCTGCCGCAAGGCCGGCGCGGAAGCCGTCCATCCCGGTTACGGCTTCCTCTCCGAGCGCGAGGCCTTTCCCCGCGCGCTGGCCAAGGCCGGCATCGTCTTCATCGGCCCCAATCCGGACGCGATCGCCGCAATGGGCGACAAGATCGAATCGAAGAAGGCCGCCGCGAAAGCCAAGGTCTCGACGGTGCCGGGCCATCTCGGCGTGATCGAAGACGAAAAGCACGCGGTCAAGATCGCCGACCAGATCGGCTATCCCGTCATGATCAAGGCCTCTGCCGGCGGCGGCGGCAAGGGAATGCGGATCGCGCATTCGAGGTCTGAGGTTGCCGAAGGATTTGGTCTGGCCAAGGCCGAAGCCAGGGCCTCGTTCGGCGACGACCGGGTATTCATCGAGAAATTCATCGTCGATCCCCGCCACATCGAGATCCAGGTGCTCGGCGACAAGCACGGCAACGTGATCTATCTCGGCGAGCGCGAATGTTCGATCCAGCGCCGCAATCAGAAGGTGATCGAGGAAGCACCGTCGCCGCTGCTCGACGAAACCACCCGCCGCAAGATGGGGGAGCAGGCGGTCGCGCTCGCGAAAGCCGTGAAATACGATTCCGCCGGCACCGTCGAATTCGTCGCCGGCCAGGACAAGAGCTTCTATTTTCTCGAAATGAACACGCGGCTGCAGGTCGAGCATCCCGTCACGGAATTGATCACCGGCATCGACCTCGTCGAGCAGATGATCCGCGTTGCGGCTGGCGAGAAGCTTTCGCTTTCGCAAAAGGACGTCGCGTTGACCGGATGGTCGGTGGAGTCACGGGTCTATGCGGAAGACCCGTTCCGCAATTTCCTGCCCTCGATCGGGCGGCTGGTCAAATATCGCCCGCCGGACGAAAGCAGCGTCGATGGCATTACCGTGCGCAACGATACCGGCGTGGAGGAGGGCGGCGAGATATCGATCTATTACGATCCGATGATAGCGAAGCTCGTCACCCACGCGCCGTCGCGCGCCGCGGCGATCGAGGCGCAGTCGACGGCGCTCGATTCGTTTTACATCGACGGCATTCGCCACAACATCCCGTTCCTGTCGGCGCTGATGAATCATCCGCGCTGGCGTGAAGGGAGGCTTTCCACCGGCTTCATCTCGGAGGAATTTCCAAGGGGATTTGCGGTCCGTGCGCCGGAGGGCGAGGTCGCGCGCCGCCTGGCCGCGGTCGCTGCCGCGATCGACCATGTGCTCGGTGAACGCAAGCGGCAGATTTCCGGCCAGCTGATAGGTCGCCCGGTGCAGCGCGAACGCCGCCGCGCCGTGTGGCTGGAGCGCGACGAAATCCCGCTCGATGTCGCGCGCGAAGCCGATGGACTGATGGTGCGCTTTGTCGGGGCCGACGGCGCGCTCGGCCAGCCGCACCGCCTGGTTTCGCCCTGGGCTCCGGGCCAGCCGGTCTGGCAGGGCACCATCGATGGCCAATTGGCCGCGATGCAGGTGCGGCCGGTTCCCAACGGCTTCCGGCTTGCGCATCAGGGGTTGGAGGTCGCGGTCCAGGTGTTTACCGAGGCCGAGGCGACGGCGGCGCGGTTGATGCCGGTCACCACCGCGGCAGACACCGGCAAGAAACTGCTGTGCCCGATGCCCGGGCTCGTGGTGTCGATCGCGGTCACTGAGGGTCAGGAGGTCAAGGCGGGCGAGACGCTGGCGGTGGTGGAAGCGATGAAGATGCAGAACGTGCTGCGCGCCGAACGCGATGGCACGGTGAAGAAGATTCATGCGGCCGCCGGCGCGACGCTCGCAGTCGACGCGCTCATTCTGGAATTTGTCTAAGGCGTCATTCCGGGGCGATGCGTAGCATCGAGCTACGATGTGCAATTGCACATCGGAGAATCTCGAGATTCCCCGATGGGCAATTGCGCATCTGAGGTCTGGTGCTTCGCACCATCCCGGAATGACGGACCCGGGAGCTGCTCGGTCGTTGCAACAATCATTATACGAGATGCCAGGGAAGTTACGATGACGTTCCGAAAGCGACGCGATTCCTTGCGTTCGATCCTGTCGGGATCGACATGCATACGGCCGGGCTCGGTCTACGACGCGATATCGATCCGCATCGCCGAAGACCTCGGTTTCGAGGTCGGCATGTTCGGCGGGTCGGTGGCTTCGCTGGTCGTGCTCGGCGACCCCGATGTCACGTTGATCACGCTGACCGAACTCGCCGAGCAGATGCGCCGGATGTCGCGTGCGGGCTCGCTGCCGGTCGTGGTCGATGCCGATCACGGCTATGGCAATGCCTTGAACGTCCGCCGTACCGTGGAAGAACTGGAGACGGCTGGCGCGGCCGGGATAACCATCGAGGACACCCTGCTGCCGCAAGCCTTTGGGCAAGCCCGGACGCAACTGATCTCGCTGGAAGAAGGCGTCGGCAAGATGAAGGCGGCGGTGGACGCGCGGGGCGACTCCAGTCTGGTCATCATGGCGCGCACCGGTGCCGCGTCGGTCACCTCGCTCGATGACACGATCGCGCGCGCGATCGCCTATGAAGGCAGCGGTGTCGATGCGTTGTTTTTCACCGGCATAAAGACCCATGCGGAGCTGGAAGCCGTCGCGGCGTCGACGAAACTGCCGATCGTGCTCGGCGGCGCACCCGATGATATGGCAGACCGGGATTATCTCGCCAACCAGCGGGTAAAGATCGCGCTGCAGGGCCACGCACCGTTCGCCGCAGCAACGAACGCCGTCTACGAGACGCTTAAAGCGCTGCGTGAAGGAACGCCGCCAAAGTCCTTGAAGGGGCTTGCGTCGGCCGAATTGACGGGCCGGGTCACGCGCGAGGCCGCCGTGAAGGCCCGCAACCGCGAATTTCTGGGGCTCTCAAAATAGATGAGCGAAGCGATCCGCCACGTGACCATTCAGGGCAGGGTGCAAGGCGTCGGTTATCGGGCCTGGGTCGAGCATCGGGCGAGGGGGCGTGGGCTGGAAGGCTGGGTCCGCAACAGAAGAGACGGCAGCGTCGAGGCGCTGTTTGCGGGGCCTGCTTCTGTCGTGGCTGACATGATTGCGTCGTGCCGGCGTGGACCGTCATCGGCACGGGTCGACGCTGTCGTGGAAGAAGCCGCCAGCCCCGATGCGTTGAGGTTGCGACACGCGGGCGAGCGGTTTTCGGTGCTGCCAACGATCTAGAATCAGCCATGAGTGGGGGCGACGATGACGACGACATGCAGAACGATTTGGGACATGGGCTTTCGCGGAAGCGATCATCTCGCGCGTCCTGGCGCTGTGGTCGCGGTCGTTCTGCTGGCCGCTCTGTCCGAGGCGCCTGCGCAAACTCCGTCCACGCCGGTTGCGGGTGTCGATGCCGCCTTGCTCGAGGATATGGTGATTGGCAGCCGCATCCTTGCCGATTTCGGCGTGCTCGACGGCTTCGGTCATGTCAGCGCGCGCCATCCCACCAATCCCAACCATTTTCTGATGGCCCGCTCGCTCGCGCCGGCATTGGTCACCGCCGAGGACATCATGGAATTCGATCTCGAGGGCAACGCCGTCGACGCCCGCGGTCGGACGGTATTCCTGGAGCGCTTCATTCACAGCGAAATCTACAAGGCGCGGCCCGACGTGATGGGAGTGGTTCACACCCATTCTCCCGGCGTCATTCCCTTCTCCGTCACCAAGACGCCGCTGCGCGCGATGTTTCACAACCCGTCCTTTTTGGCAGCCGGCGTGCCGGTCTGGGATATCCGAAAGGATTTTGGCGAGACCAATATGCTGGTCAGCGATTCCGCGCTCGGCAAATCGCTGGCGCAAACGCTCGGCGACAAATCGGTGGTGCTGATGCGTGGCCATGGCGACGTGACGGTCGGGCCGTCCGTCAAGATGGCGGTGTTCCGCGCTTATTACACCGACGTCAACGCCAGGCTGCAGTCGCAAGCGATCGCGCTGGGGGGTGAGGTCAATTATCTGACGCAAGGCGAGGGCGAGAAAGCCGACAAGACCAACTTCATCGTGCTCGATCGCATCTGGAGCCTGTGGAAGATGCGCATCCTTCCCGCGCTTGCGAAATAGGTGGGGCAGCGAAGCCGGCCAGCGGCGCCATATGTTGCGGTAGAGTAACATCTGCCGACAAACGCGGCGATCCGAGCCGGATACAGGTGGGATCAGGAAAGGCCGATTGACGGACGACTTCCCATGCCGATACTCGCTTTCTGGTAGAAACAGAAAGCTGGGGGGCCGCCTTGAAAGTCATTCGATCTTTTGCGATCCACACCGTTGCTCTCTTTGTCCTGACGCCACTTGCGGGGCCCTCCACTGCGAGGGCGGATGACGCCGATCTGGCGCAAGTCCTCAAGGCTCTGAAAACGCTGGAGTCGCGGGTTGCGACCCTCGAGTCGGAAAAACAGCAATATCGACGCGAGGCGGCCTCCGCCCGCGCTGAGACGCAGGCGCTCAAGCAGAAGCTCGGCCGGCAACCCAATCCGAATCTTCCGGTTCAACTCCCGCCGTCGAGCAGCTACGCAATGGTGACAAAGGCGCCGATACTGGCCGCGGTCCCGACCTGGGGAGGTTTCTATGCCGGCGCGTCCTTCGGCCTTACATCGCAGCGCGCGAACCAGGATGAAGTTGATCCCGGCACCAGTACGTCGACATTCGTCCAAGGCCGTTTTAGCCAGACGACTTCAACTTCGAATACCTTCGCGAGCAGCCTCGGCGGTCGCGGCCTTGGGGCCACGGCAAACCTTTATTTGGGCTATAATTACATGCTGCCGAGCAATTTCCTTGTCGGCGCCCAGATCGAAGGCGGCATATCCAATACGCGGACCGGGCTGACCGGCCTGTTTTCCGATCCGTCGCAGTCTGTCACCACCACCAACAACGCCGGCATCATCACGACATCAAACTCTACCACCACAGACACCGGAAACACGACCAATCATCTGGACAATCGCTGGGCGATGTCCGCGCTCGTGCGGGGCGGGTTTGTGGTCGATCCCAAGGATCTGGTCTATTTGGTCGGTGGCCTCAGCTATGGACGCTTCGAATTTAGCAATCAGAGTTTTGGCGCGTTCGGCGGAACCGTCGGCGCCGGCTGGGAGCGCAAGATCACGCCGACATGGACGCTCAAGGCCGAGTACCGCTACACGCGCTTCCAGGACCGCACCCTGACAGAGAGTTTCAGCTCCAGCTTCAGCAATTCGGCAACGGGGCTCGCCAATTCTTCCTCCGCTGCCAGCCTGGATACCAACAGGTTCTCCGGGCTTGATTGGCATACGGTTTCGATCGGGGTGTCGCACTATTTCGATGCCAATTGAGACCATTGCGGCTCTGTCGCGGCTGCCAATGGTTTCGTAGGGGCACGTTTCCCTCACATTACCCCGCATTGCGTTTCGCTCCATGCGGGCTACGCCTGCTCGCGCAAGCTAACCCGCTTCAGGCAGGCGCGGCTTCACGGCGCCGAACACCTCCTCGAAGGCGTGCCGCAGCGCGATATCGAGATCTGCCGTGGTCAGGGTATGGCCGAGATCGGCGAGGCTGGTAACGCCATAGCGTGGGTCCGCCACGCCGCACGGAACAATCGCCGCAAAGTGGCTCAGGTCAGGCTCCACGTTGATCGAGATGCCGTGGAAGGAGACCCAGTGCCGCAGCCGCACGCCGATGGCCGCGATCTTGTCCTCGAAGCCTGCACCCTTGTCCGGCCGGGTCACCCAGACGCCGACGCGGTCCTCACGACGCTCGCCCCGCACGTTGACGGCCGCCAGCGTGCGGATGATCCATTGTTCAAGACCCGCGACATAGGCTCGAACGTCGGGCCGCCGCCGCTTCAGGTCGAGCATGACATAGGCCACCCGCTGGCCGGGGCCGTGGTAGGTGAGTTGCCCACCACGCCCGGTCTCGAACATCGGAAAGCGGGAATCGAGCAGGTCGGCGGCCTTGCCGCTGGTCCCCGAGGTGTAGAGCGGGGGATGCTCCAACAGCCAGACCAGTTCTGGTGCGCGGTGCGCCGCGATATCCGAAACGCGCGCCTCCATGGCGGCGACGGCCGCCAGATAGGGCACGGGCGCATCCGATATCTGCCATTCCACCACACCTCCATCGGCGGCGCGTGCGAATGTCGACAAATCAAGGCCTTGGCGATCATTAACCATTGGCTAACCATAACGTGGTGTTCTGGAACCACGCAATTTTGCGTCTGTCAGTTCGGGTAGCTTCTGAAAGTGCCAACCCTTGATAATGTCACCGTCGACCTCATGGTGGTTCTCGGAACCACGACGATGCCGATTCATCAGGTAATGCGCCTGAGCCGGGGCGCCATCATCGAACTCGACGCCACCGAGGCGGACGAGGTCAGGATCCTCGCCAACACCCTGCCGATAGCCAGCGGCGTCGTGCTGGTCGATCGCAACCGGATCGCGGTCGAAGTCAAGCAAATGCTGCCGAAATCGCCGGGCGCCCGCTGAACCAGCGGCCCGCAATCGCCACGCCGGCAGGCCTTGTCCCCCCATCCCTGATTTGTTACATCGGCGCCGTTGATCTGGTCCGGCGCAAATCCCGTGCCGATCCTTTTTAAGCGCTCGTGGCGGAATTGGTAGACGCGCTGCCTTGAGGTGGCAGTGAGTAAAATCGTGGGGGTTCGAGTCCCTCCGAGCGCACCAGAAATCCTTGGAATGCCGCGCTCCGGGGAAGGCGCGGACGTGAATGGGCAATCGGCTGCCGGTACAGCAGCAATTCCCGCGGGGGCCGCAATCGGCATTCGATGCGATGTCGGGATCGTCGCCTCACTGTAACTGCCGAGGCGTAGGGAGGGACGCTGGACCGAGCCTGGCAGTTTTCGGCCAGATGACAGAATCTTTCGAGTAGTGCTCGATCAAGAAAGCCAAGCTTACTGGGGATGGGGACGCGCGCATGCAATTTCTGAGCTACGGCTATCGGTTTCTCTCCAATTTCATATTTCTGGCGCTGGTTTATTACAGCCTGAATTTCCTGGAGAAGTATCAGCAGCGTGCGATCGTCGCGATACTCGTGCTGGTCTATGCTGCGATGCGCGCGGCCTCGGCGCTGCGATCGTTTTATTTCTTTCAGCGCATCGAGCGGCTCGAGGGTGAAGCGCGCCGTCTTTCGGGATTGGCCGGGGAGGGGCCTGCGGCATCGGCGCAGCGCAAGCAGACCGTCACCGATGTTGCAGCCCTGCGTCACGCCGGCGAAATGAAAGCCTATATCGACCTGTTGTTTCTTGCCCTGATCGTCCTGTTGTGCGTGTCGAAGATCGTGACGGATTAGGCGTCACACATTTCTCTTCTTGACCTGCACCAAATGTTTCTGCGGGCCGCGATGGGCAGTTGCTGCGGGACGGATTTCGCGTCCGGCAACCCTGGACGCGCCGTGGTGCCGGTTGCGCCCGAGGCTTCGCCCGATACGAAGCTTGTTGTGGGTGGCACGTCGCGAATCACCTGTATCGGCAGAAAACACCTTCGTATCAGTTTGATGATCGCTCGATCCGGCTTGTTCCGCGTGACGCGGGGATGGAGCACCATGCAGGGCGATGTGCAACCCGGCCGGCATTTCGAAAAGGCTCCGCGCCGGCGCGGGCAGGGTTGCGGCGGCATTTTCAAGCGGACGCTCGGATAGCGGGGGCCAGGGAGCCTCGCTCGGAAGTGGAACGCCGTGCGCAGGCCGCCTTGGGCGATCGAACGGTTCGCCAAGCGCGATCGGCCGAGCATCGACCAGGTCGAAATCCGACAGCGAGGGCGCGGGAAGGGCGCCGGCGTCAGCGAAAATGAAATTGGGGATTTTGGGCCACTGCGCAACGTCTTCGGACGACGGGTGCGACCGCCATTGCTCCGGCTCCGTCGCCGTCGCCGGCTGCTCCGCGGTCGCCGGCACCACGTGGACGATGTGATAGCCGCGCGCCTTCAGTTCACTCAGGATCCTCGGCAATGCCGCGACGGTTCGCGCCTGGATGTCGTGAAGCAACAGAATCCCTCTTCCCCTCGCCTCGAGCCGCTTCATCGCGAGGTCGTACACGCGCGAGGAGGAAATATGCCGCCAATCGTCTGCCAGAAAATCGGCGCTCCAGATCTGGATGCCCTGCGCCGCCAGATATTCCTCGACAATATCGGCGCGTAGCAGCCCGGGGATACGAAAGAACGGAGCCAGCGAGGCGTCCGCGTCATCTCCGAGGGCTGCTTTCACCGACGCAATCCCGTCGTCGATCTCCTGCCTGGCGCGCTCGATCGACATGCGATTCATGCTGAGCGGATGATCCTGGGTGTGGGTGCCGATGGTATGGCCGGCATCACGGAGCCTGCGCACGCCTTCGGGAAAGGCCTGTGCCATGCGCCCGATGGTGAAAAAGGTCGCCTTCACGCATTGCGAGGCGAGAATTTCCAGAATCTTGTTACTGTTGCGCGGCAGCGGTCCGTCGTCGAACGTCAGCACCACCTCATGATCTGCAAGCGGCAATGTCTCCGGATACTGCATGATGCCGAGCCAGGGATGCTCCTTCGGATCGACCACCAGCGTTCGTGAGGTTCCGAGCGCGTTGGGATGGCCAGGGCAGTCCGCAGCCAACGCGGCCGGTGCGACGATCCAGGCAAGCAGCGCAAAGGTCAGCGCCGCCCGTGGCCTGATCCGGATGCCCAGCAAACTGCTCATGAAGACAACACCGTTATGCATGCCCAATCGAAGCCATCATTACATATTGCGACGTGAATGCGGCCTTAATTGCATAACGTTCACAGGGATTTCGGGTTCAGTTGGAGCTGGCTGCATCCGGTGCAGCCGGTGCCACATGGACCACGTGATAGTCGTTGTCCTTGAGATAACGCAAGAACGCAGGCAGCATAGTTGCGGTCCGGGCTTTCGTGTCATGGAACAGGATGACGCCCTTTCGGGCGGCCTTCAGCCGGTCGGTGATCAGGTTCAGTTCCCCTTTTGGCGTCATCGGATTCCAGTCGCTGGCCCAAAAATCGGCGCCGAACACCACAATTCCGCGCGATTGCAGAAGATCGAGTGCCGCCGGCGTGGTCTCAAAGCCGGGAAAGCGAAAAAACGGCGTGCTTGGGGTGGTGGTCGCAACCCCGTGCAAGGCCAACTCGATCGCCGAGATGCCGTGATCGATCTCCTCCGCGGCCTCTCTCGGCTTGATCCGCATCAGGCTGCGATGCAACCAGGTGTGATGCCCGATGGTGTGGCCCTCCGCCGCGATCCTGCGCACCAGCTCGGGATGTTCTGAGGCAGATTTTCCGATCACAAAAAACGTTGCGTGGACACATTCATGGGAAAGGGCCGCCAGCACCCGCGTGGTCGTGGGCGGCCAGGGCCCGTCATCGAAGGTCAGGACTACCTCGTGATCCCTGAGCGGTAGCGTCTGCGGAAAACTCTTCAGGCCGACCCGGGGCGTGGTGGCGGCATCGACGCTGAGAACGCGCGATGTACCGAGCGTCCCCTGGCGCGGACAGTCTGCAGCCTTCGCTGCCACGATTCCCGCCAGTGTAAAGACAACGCTTGCCGTCAGCACATTCATTGAGCGTCCAAGTCAGCGTCCAAATCGGTGATAGCCGTGCACGGTGGGGCCGCGTATCGTTAATCAAGCCTTAATGTGCATCGCCGACTATTGGCGCGTGCGATCGGCAAACGTGATTCCCGGATCGCACCTTGAAAATCAAGTGGAACATGCAGCGCCTGCGGCTGAAAGCGGACGGACGGATTGTCGAATTACGGGATGGGCGGGAATTTCCGCTCGCTCCGGCGATGGCTCTGGCACCCCCGATGACTTCCCCGGTGGCGCCATCTGCCGCGCCCGCGGAAACTGCTCCCGCGGTTCGTGATCTTCGCCGCCGCGCCCGCCTGACCCAGCTGGAATTCGCCAGCCGGCTCGGCGTTCCCGTCGAAACCATTCGCAACTGGGAGCAGGGCAAACGCCTGCCACGAGGGCCGGCGCGCGCCCTTCTCGCCGTTATCGCCCACGCCCCGGAGACGGTGTTTTCCGCGTTGGCCAAGGCTTGATCAAGAAAATGGCTTGATCAATAAAATGGCTTGATTGAGAAAACGGCTTGTTCGCAGGGCCTCGATCCGGCGCGGCGCTGGTTGGCAGCACGACGCCGCGGGGACATAATGGGGCAAAACTTGCTTTGAGTTGCCGCCATGCAAATCGTCGAGGCCAACGGCGCTAGGATCCCCGCGATCGGGCTAGGCACCTGGGAGCTGCGCGGGCGCATCTGTGCGCGTATTGTCGAGCAGGCGCTCAAGCTCGGCTATCGTCATATCGACACCGCCCAGGTCTATGAGAACGAACGCGAGGTCGGTGACGGCCTGCGCGCCTCGCGGGTCCGGCGCGACGACGTGTTCGTCACCACCAAGGTCTGGACCACCCATTTCGCTCCGAACGATCTGGAGCGCTCCACCAAGGAGAGCCTGACCAAGCTGCGCCTTTCCGAAGTCGATCTCCTGCTTTTGCACTGGCCCAATCCGCAGGTGCCGCTTACCGAGACACTCGGCGCGCTGGCGCACGTCAAGAAGCTCGGCATGGCGCGACACATCGGCGTCTCCAATTTCACCGTGGCGTTGATCGAGGAGGCGACAGCTTTGTGCCCGGAACCTTTAGCGTGCGATCAGGTCGAATATCATCCCTATCTCGACCAGTCCAAAGTGCTGGAGGCCTGTGCACGCCACGGCATGGCCGTTGTCGCCTATAGTCCGGTTGCGAAGGGCCGGATCAAGAACGATCCGACGCTGGCGCGGATTGGGCAAGCCCACGGCAAGACCGCCGCCCAGGTTTGCCTGCGCTGGCTCGTGCAACAGAATGTTGCAGCGATACCGCGAACCTCAAAGATCGAGCGGCTGTCCGAAAACATCGAGATATTCGACTTCGAGCTGTCGGATGATGAGATGAGCCAGATTTCCCTGATGGGAAGCGCCAAGGGCCGGCTCACCGATTACGGTTTCGCGCCGAAGTGGGATTGAGATCAGCGCGACACATTTGATTTCCCAAAGTGCCGGTAGGCGCCTATGCGTTAGCCCCCTTCAGGCCGGTGATGCCACGCACGGTTGATCGCGACAATTGGCACGACGATGCGGGCGCGCCTTGAATGCTCGCCGGACGCCGTGGCATTATGACGTACCGAATAGGGAGATCGTTTCGCATGGCGTTGAAGCTCGTGATCGGCAACAAGAATTATTCATCGTGGTCGATGCGGCCATGGTTGGCGCTTCGCGCCAACAACATCGCCTTCGAGGAGATTTTTATCCCGCTCTATACCGGCGAAGCCGGCAAAAAGCGGATTCTCGATGTCACTCGCTCGGGCAAGGTGCCGGTATTGATCGATGACGATGTCACGATCTGGGATTCACTGGCCATCGTCGAATACCTCGCCGAGCGTTTCCCGGAAAAGCGGTTGTGGCCCGAGGATCGGGCGCAGCGGGCGCATGCGCGTTCGATCTCGGCGGAGATGCATTCGGGGTTCGCGGCGTTGCGCAACGAATGCGGGATGAACCTGCATCGGCCAGTCAGTTCCATCAAACCGTCGGCCGAAGCCCGCGCCGATATTGCGCGTATTCAGGAGATCTGGTCCGACTGCCGCGCGCGTTTCAGCCAGTCCGGGCCGTTCCTGTTCGGTGCCTTTAGCGGGGCGGACGCCATGTTCGCGCCAGTGGTGCATCGCTTTCGTACTTACGCGATTGCGGCGACGCCGGAGGTGCAGCGCTACATGGACGCGATGATGGCCTTGCCGGCCTTCCAGGAATGGACCAGTGCAGGCCTCGCCGAAACGCTGGTGATTGACAGATTCGAGACAGCGTGAGCCCGCGAACAGCGGATTTTTGGACGCTTCCCGCCTTGACGGCAGCCAGCGAAAGCGGTCTGAATCTCAAGACCGACTTCGCGCATCAGTAAGGGGTATGACCATGGGTATTTTCGATTCACTGGAAAATTCACCCGCATTCAAGAGCGCACTCGGTCAGCTCGAGAGCGCGGTGCTGCCGGTCGTATTGAGCGAAGTGCTCGGCAACGGCAGTCAAGGCGGGCTCTCGGCGATTGTTGCCAAACTGCAGCAGGCGGGCCTGGGCGATCAGGTCAAGTCGTGGATCGGCAACGGCCAGAACCTGCCGATCACGGCGGAGCAGTTGCAGCAGGTGTTGGGCAGCGACACCGTCAAGCAACTGGCCGCGCGGTTCAATATTCCGGTCGATCAGCTCGCCCAGATCTTGGCGCAGCAACTTCCCAAAGCGGTGGATCACGCCAGTCCGGACGGCAAGCTGCCCCATACTGCCTGAAGGTCGCGCGGATCAGCTTGGACGCCGCGGGTTTACCTTCGCAAGGCGTTCCAGGCCTTTGGCCGGAGGAGGAGTGTGGCTTTTTGCGGGGAACCTGCAGCTTGGTCGGCCCCGTTCGAACGGTAAAAGGGGCCCGGTTCCACGCGACACCCGTCGGATTTGTCCGGAACCCGCCATTGACGTTTATCCTACTGAGAAACCAGCAAAATAATCGCATTTCCTACGCGGATGTAACTGGCCAAGAAGACCTGGCCCATGCTATACAGCCGCTGTTTTTCAGTCGGCCCAGGCAGGCGGGACCGTGGGCCGGGCCGACGTTTTCGCGTGATGGAGATGGCGTTGAAGCATAAATACAACGTTGGAGAGACTGTCTATTTTACGGCCAGCAATGTCGCACGGCCGGCCGCGAGCGGCACCTATGAGGTGATCCGGTTACTTCCGACCGATGGCGACGACTGCCAGTACCGGATCAAGAACTCGACCGAAGCGTTCGAACGGGTGGCCAAGGAAAGTCAGCTCGCCATTTCCTAAAGTTGTGCGCAACGGGAGGGTGAAATGGATTCCATTTCGCCCGCCGTCAAAAGGCCCGGTTCGCAGAATCATGCTGCGAAAGGCTGACTGCGAAAGCATCAGCACCCAATTTCGCCGAATGTTTTCTATGCTGCGTTGAGGGACATCGCGCATGAACTGGGCTTGGGCCAACTCGCTCGATCAGATCTGGCGTTCGCCGACCTTTCCGACGTGGCTGACATTGGCCGCGGCGGGATTTTTCGGGGTTATCGTCATCATCACGCTGGTGCGCGCCGAGAAGTCGGTTGCCAACGGCGCCTTGACGATCATCGCGCTGCTCGCAGTTGGTATTGCGGTTACCGCCACAATCCGCGGATTCGGTTCCGGCGGCGCTGGCATGAGCGCGGAAACCCGATCGTCTCCGCCGATGATCGCTGGCCTGCCAGCGTTGTCGTGTGTGGACGATCTGGCCGGAGAGACGGTTCTGACCTCTTGCGAGAGGACATTGTTCGGCTCCGCTGAGTCGGCTGCCGCGGCACTATCTTACGCGGCTTCGCAGATCACCCGGCTGACAGCCCTGGGTGACGTGACGGCCGCCAACAAAATCATCACACCCGAGCTGCAGGCGCTGCGCCATGCGGTCGAGCACGACCGATATGGGCTAATGGCCTACGTACTGGTCGTGCGCGACCATTGCACGCCGTCGGACTGCGCGGCGTTCGATGCGCTGACCGACCGCCATCAGATCGTGGCCAACATGGATGAGCGGGTCTATGACGGCCTGATCGCGCGATACGCGCCGACGTGGAATACGCCGCCCGTGCCCGCGGTAGCGCCGGTCGCGGCGCTGGTCCCGGGCGTGCCGACGGGCAGGCCTACCAATGCCGAATTTCCAAGTGCAGCCTCCACCCCGCCGGTCAGCATCATGACGCCGGAGCCCGGCGTGACTGCGACATCATCTGCCCGTACAGCCACGCCGGCCACCAATGCGCCGTTGCCGTCAGCGCGCCCGGCTGCGGCGTCGTCGCCCACGCTGGCGGCGGCCAAGAAGCAGCCGGCCCCGAAACCTGCGCGCACCCCCGCGCCAGTCTCGCTCGCGCCAGCGACCGCTGCTGCTCCGTCAGCCTCGAATAATTGAGCCTTTCAAAAGCCGGCGCTGATCGCTAACCTCGAAAACATGCCGCTTCATCTCATCAAGCTTGCCGTCGGCTGCGAGTCGGTGAAGGAACTCAAAGGCTGGGTCGCCGAGCGTATTCAGGCGGCCAGGAAAAAAGGCCTGCCGCCTCACCATATTCATATCACGCGGATGACGCCCAAGCGCGCCGAGGAACTTCTCGCGGGTGGTTCACTTTTCTGGGTCATCCGCGGTGAAATTGCCGCCCGCGAAAAACTCATCGCGATCGAACCCTTCCGCGATCGCGACGGCATCGGGCGATGTCGTCTGGTGATGCAGCCCAAGGTGGTCGCAGTATCACCGCGGCCGATGCGCGCATTCCAGGGCTGGCGATACTTCACCGAGGATGCCGCTCCGCCCGATCTCGGCAAGGCAGCAGCCGCCAGCGTCGCCGCGATGCCCGAGCCGATGCGACGCGAATTGCGCGATCTCGGGCTGCTGTAGGTCCAGCCAAATTTAAATCTTCAAACCGCCATATTGTCGATCAGGCGGGTTTTGCCGATTTTGGCCGCGACCAGGATCCGCAGCGGTCCGTCGTTGGCAGAAGTCACGCGGGCGAGCGTTTCGGCGTGCCGGACCTCGAAGTAATCCACGGTGAACCCGCCGCCGGTGACCAGTTCCCGGCCGCCGGCCATGGCGGCTTCCAGGTCATCGCCCGCGCGCAGGCGGCGGGCGCTTTCTTTCATGGCACGAAATAGAATCGGCGCGGCGCCCCGCTCCTCAGGCGACAGATAGACGTTGCGCGACGACATCGCGAGCCCATCGCGTTCGCGTACGGTTCTGGAACCGATCACCTTGACGCCGAGGTCAAGATCCCCGGCCATCCGCGTCACCACACGCAGTTGCTGAAAGTCCTTCTCGCCGAAGATCGCGAAATCCGGCCGGATTTGCGTAAACAGCTTGCAGACCACGGTGGTGACCCCGCCAAAGAAGTGCGGCCGGAAGCGATCCTCAAGTCCGGCAGTGGCCGGCCCTTCGGTGAGAATGCGGGTGGCGTAGCCCTCCGGGTACATCGTCTTGACGTCGGGATTCCAGATCAGGTCGACGTCCTCGGCTGCGAGCTTGGCGACGTCGGCCTTCCAGGTGCGCGGGTAAGATCCGAAATCCTCCGACGGGGCAAACTGGGTCGGGTTGACGAAGATCGACACCACAACCCTGCGGGCGCGGCGCTTCGCCAACCGAACCAACGACACATGGCCGTCATGGAGTGCTCCCATGGTCGGCACCAGCGCGATCAAGGCCTTTCGCGCACGAAGGCCATCGAGAGCGCGACGTAACGCGGGGATTGTGCGGACGATCATGGGGCTTGGCGACATCGGGGCTCGATCTGTGAGGTCGGGAAGTCGGCGGTGTCTGCCATTGCGGCAGCACGCCGACCTTATCAAGGCAGATGCCGTGCCGCCAAGCAGGCCAGCATCCCGACGGGACAAGCCGGCGTTGATAACCACGCGCCGAATCGTGCAGTTCATCGCCGGCGTACCGCGCGGTGCGGGCGATTCATCATAAAGGCACACCGGATCGCGATTTGAGAGAACGAGTGCGCATTTAACTTGACCGCAGTCGCGCGTAATTTGAAGATATCCAACGGGGGGTCAAAGCATGTTGGTGCAGACTAGTCAGGGTCAATCCGGCTCGGCTCACGTCGTTGTGCTGGGCAACGAGAAGGGCGGCTCGGGCAAATCCACCACCGCCTTGCATATCGCCGTCGCGCTGATGAAAGCCGGCCAGCGCGTTGCCACGATCGATCTCGATTGCCGCCAGCAAAGCTTCACGCGTTACATCAACAACCGCCGCGCCTGGGCAAACCGCACGGGTCTTGATCTCGAACTTCCGGTCCATCGCTGCATCAAGATGGGCGAGACCATGCAGATCGCCGACAATGAGTCGTCCGAGTTCCAGCAATTTGCCGACGCGGTGGGCGCGGTCGAGCAGACCTTTGATTTTATCGTTATCGATACCCCCGGTTCCGACAGCTATCTGATGCGGCTGGCGCACTCGATGGCCGATACACTGGTGACCCCGATCAATGACAGCTTCCTCGATTTCGACGTTCTCGGCACCGTCGACCCAGAGAACTATTCTGTCACCGGCGAGAGCCATTATGCGGAGATGGTGCGCGACACCCGGCGCAAGCGCCGGCAGGTCGATGGCGCCAGCACCGACTGGATCGTCGTGCGCAACCGGCTGTCGATGCTTGGATCGCGCAACAAGCAGCTTGTCGCCGATGGACTCAATGAATTGTCGCTGCGGCTCGGCTTCCGCTCGATTGACGGCTTTGCCGAACGTGTCGTTTACCGCGAATTCTTTCCGCGCGGCCTGACCGCGCTGGACGACCTCGACGAGGCAACCCTCGGCACGCGCCCGAACATGGGCCATGTGACGGCGCGCGAGGAAGTCACCAGCCTGCTGCGCCAGCTGAAGTTGCCGCTCGACGAGCGCGGGCGTCGCCGCGCGGCCAACCGCGCCGAATGGTTCACCCAGGTCGACAAGCCGCTGGAAATCCACGACATCCTCGGCGCCTAAACCTTCCGGTAAGATGCTACTGTCGGGCCGGCTAAGCCCCGCACCGGTAGTCCGTTCTTGCAAGGCCGCTGTTTTCAGAGGGCCTTTGCCCAAGCTCCGAACCCGCCCCTGCCGTCCGGCGTCCAATCGTGGGGAGGCTCTGGCGCCATTCTCGGGTTGGACCTCTCCATAACGATCGGGTGCACCGCACAATGATGAGGCGGCCAAGTCACAATATTTGGTCTTCCTGTCACGACGCTGTGACCTATAATTACGAACGAGAAACCGCAGAGTCCCGGGATGCAACTCGGACCATTGAGGCGGTTATGCCGAGGACGAATATGAAACGTGGAATTGCCGTTCTGCTTTCACTGTCTGCCCTTGTTACGGTCGCCTATTTCAGCGCCAGCAAATGGGCGATCAGGCACGAGACGTTGATGTTCAATGACCCGGCGCGCGGCAACCGTCCGGTCGAGATTGACGTCGCCGTACGGCGCGACAGGGAATTGCAGGCGAACGCCGGCATGATCAAGTTGCCGGTGGCGATCCTCAATCACGGCAACACCGTCAGATTCACCGAGTACTCATTTCTGGCGAACGTCTTTGCCGCCCGCGGCTATATGGTGGCCAGCATCCAGCACGATCTTGCGACCGACGCTCCCCTGGTGACGAAAATAGGCGAACCGTATGTCGGCCGTCTGCCGCAATATCAGCGCAGCATCGCCAATATTCGTTTTGCCATCGACGAACTGAAGAAGGTCCAGCCGAACGCGGACTACGATCACCTGACCATGGTAGGACATTCCAACGGCGGTGACATTTCGATGTACTTCGCCAAGCTGTATCCCGATCGGATCAAGAAGGTCGTGAC